>Ga0302271_10000483_pt1 | contig 39025 bp, 22 predicted proteins | sample III_Bog_N1_1_FD_198767 | JGI IMG/M metagenome (GOLD analysis project Ga0302271, IMG submission 198767) | Peat permafrost microbial communities from Stordalen Mire near Abisko, Sweden - III_Bog_N1_1 | ecosystem: Environmental > Terrestrial > Soil > Wetlands > Peat | place: Sweden: Abisko... | reverse complement strand
ATCTCTAAATGATGAGGATTTAAGGTCTTAATCCCCGTTTTGTTTCTGGGAAATAAGAATATTTTTTGTAATCTTTAAGACTCTTATTCTTTAGGGGGATGCTTGAATCGGAGAGGCATCCTTTTATCGTTTAATTTAAATTTATCTCTTTTCAGGTGTGATATCCTATTTTATTATTTTATTCTCAATCAAGGAATGTGGTTCTGGGGTTAGAGTCTCCCCAAGGAATAAATTACTTTCTTCTTATCTTAATTAAGGATTTAGATTATGTAATGAAATTTGTTTATTCTCCTTTTTCAAATGAATCAACGGATGAGGAGGAGGGGACAAATTATTATTATTTCCTCTTGATTAATTAGAATTTAATATTTTTTTAACAATTCTAACTTCTCCTTCTTTGAAACGTTCTTCACTTCTATTTTTGTTCTAAGAACTGTTATTCTAAGCATATTTAATAGATCTTTAAGGGCTTTAAGCTCTACGAAAGCTGTTTTCCATTAGTAAAGATGGTAATATTTTCAAAGGAGACGATTTTGGAGAGAGTGGCAGTGAACTAAGAAGATTTACTTTTTTTTCTTCAGAAACTTAAGATATATTTAGGAAAGATGATCTCTACGAAATGTTGTTTCTGAATTTATTTTGAAATAAATGCTAAGGATCATTATGTTTGTCTTTTTTTGCTGATTTCGAAGGATGATCTATCCTGGGTGATTAATGAAATTCATTCTGTTAATTACTTGAATTGTCTTCATAATTAATATTGAAGCCAAATGATGAATTCTGCGAAATATTAGGATTCCTTTGATTAAAAAGAACATCATTACTAAGTAATTGTGGAAGAAAAATACACATTTTTCACCTGTTTGAGATGATAGGAGGTAACCAAATGGTATTATTCTGTGGCTTTGGAGATACATTTTATTATTGAAACATTTTTTTGAATGCTGTGTCAGCAATACAACTTCGCAAGGACAATATCAATGAAGGGATATGAGGCCATAATTATGTGTTGAGTTTTGAGAAGATCGTTGTTTGAAATACCATTATTTCGAATGATCCTATGCGAGGACATTAAATATCTTAAAATTACTGATCATGAGCTTAATATGGAACATGATCTTAACTGCTAATTGTAAACGAATCCTATTTGATCTCAGACATTATTGAATTTTTGAGGACTAATACTCTAGGGAACTCTTTTTCTAATTCGGATTTTACTGAAAGAGAGAAAGAGACAAGATGTGATCATCTTTTGAACAAAAAAAAATCTAAAAATAATGCAAATGATACCTATTTCAAAATTATCAAGAAAGCCTTATTCAGAGTGTTTAATAAGCCACTGATGTGCGTGACAATTCTGACAACATTCTACAGTTACAATAATCTACTCTCCCTTCTGTAAATGCTGAATCTACTTCTAAGAAGCACAATATGACTCCGTTTAGTTTCTCTCATTCATAAGTAGAAATCTTATATCTCGCTAAATTAATTGTATTATTATTCCTTCAAACTCCTACTTAAAAACAAAACCAATCTTTGTCATGATTAATCAGATTATTCAAAATTATGAATAGGAGAAAGAAAGATAAGAAATCTAGTTATTTAAGTATTTCTTGGAAGAAAAAAAACAGAAAAATTACAATTAATTAATTGCGCTCGAACGTGTGATAAGGAATTTGATATCTTGATAAAGAAAGAGAGAAAGTGAAGGTAGTTCAAGATAAAATGGGGTTACTGGATGCAAGTAATTTCAAATGGAGGATTGCATTCTCTTTGTTCTTGCTGTTAGGAATCCAAGGAAACTTGAATTCCTAACATTTAGAAGTGAAAATGAATAATGTTGATTCGGAGATACTCGACATGGTTCAATGCAGAAACGGAGGATATGATAAAGCAATTATTGTAACCGCAGAAGGAAATGTATTTCGTTCGCGTGATAACATGTAGCATTTTGAGAACATTCAAGAGCAACTAGTTAATCTCTCAACGAATTACCTTTAAGATACAGATATTATTGTAAAATGCCAAAAACATATTAGGAAATTTGTGAGATTGGATATTTTGTAAAATTCCATTTTTTTGTTGAGATAAGATTGGTGAAGTTGTGAAGTTAGTTTAGCACAACAAGTTTTAAGATACTGTTGTACTCATTAGCAGTGGATAGGTGAACTGGATAACTGAGGATTGTGGGGAATCTTTCAAAGCTTTCAGTTATAACAAATAAAGGTAAAATATTTGTAACTTACTTGACAGATTGTATTAACGAAATAAAGGATAGAGTAAAGTAAATAAAAATGCATTCGCAAGAGAAAAAATGGATGCTCATATTGACTGACAGTCAATGCAGTGACTTCCCTTGCTTCATCCATCAGCAACTCAGTTTATCACTGGATTTTGGAGTCACTTGGAACCTCCATGCAAGATATGTTCATCAGTTTGATTGGTAAAAAATAATAAAGAAATATCAAAGAAAGCCTTTTAAATAACTTAGCTGTTTCTAAATGTCTTTACGCTTTCTTCAGGGGCTATATTGACTCGATTGAATCTAAAGTACCTGAAGGAAGAATCTATTGGATTGAGGAGATTGGAAGTAATTTACTTTTTTGCATTTAATTGCGTAAAATGAATTTTTACTCTTTTGTCTGATTTACAAACTGAAAACTTAGACTAAGGAGCTCAGATAAGGTCAGGATTAACTCCTAATAGGCATCTTTTTGTTTCTGATGATTTCTTCGTGAACAAGTTGGAAATAATGGCAGCTGTAAATGGCTTTCATATTCTGAAGAATTTCTTCTTCGTTATTCAACGTAAAAAAATAAGATTCTTTCGTCCAGTTTCTCTTACTTTTTCATAGTCATCTCATTGTTTTGAAGTCTCCAAAAGTGAACGATAGCATATTGAACTCAAAGTTGGAAATCCCTTGCTGAAGGAGATGAAACTAAGAAGAATTTAGATTGAAGAAAAATTAGATTTCCATAAATTTACTATTCTCGACGCAAGCGAAGGTCAAGTATTTGTAAATATCAACCATCTAGGCTCAACAAGTCCAATGGGAACGTTATACATTTCTGATTCTACGGGGCTAAGATTTTCTAGAAGCCTACTTGGTTAACTAAGGACTAACAAAGGAGCAGCAGATTTTCAGCGAATCGAAGGTGTCTATGGTGTGTTTATCGCTAATGTTTATGAGGAAAGTAGAAGAAAGAAATTTGAAAGGGCATACAAAGGAATTGAGTCTGATGAAGTTAGCGAAGACGAAGAAGAGTTTGAAGAGAGTAAATCTGATAACCTCTAGACGCATGTGTAGCTGAGTGAGCTTGCATAGTAGAAAGTCTAAACTATGATAACATTTGACAAAGGAGGTATTTGGAGTCGAATACCATTTCCGGATAATCATTGTAGGAGCCATTGCTTTCTGAATATTCATTTATCTTCTAGCTAAAAGTATAACTCATTCTACAGCTCCAAAAAGGCACTTGGTTTAGTTTTAGCAAACGGTAACGTAGGTGAATATTTACTCTACACGCAAGACACAGTGAATACATATCTTTCTCGCGATGCTGGACTTACATGGAAGGAAATCCAAAAGGGAGCATCAATATTTGAAATTGGAGCGCATGGATCAGTGATAGTTATCGCGAAAGACAAAGATTATCAATCTACGTAATTCATTGAATATTCCCTAGATGAAGGGGAAACTTGGAAGGAATTATAAATCTCCGAAACAGATATACTTATTGATAATATAATCACGGCATAACATGATAATACGTCCACGATATTCATGGTAATAGCACATAGTCTTCCTGATGCTGAAGGAAAACAAACTGGAATGGAAATAACGATTGATTTCACGTCAGTTCTTGGAAAATCTTGCAGAAAACCAGAGAAACCTGGCAGTGCTGATTCTGATTATGAAAAATGGATCCCACATGGATATTCTTCTTCTTGTCTGTTAGGCAAGAAAATCACTTATTCTCGACGCAGAAGTGATGCTATGTGTATCAACACAGAGGTAATTTAAGAGTTCTTTTGTATATGTTTTCTAATATGTAGATTTTATCAAGGAATACGAAGGAATTGTCGAAGTAGAACTATGCAGATGCACTGAAGAAGATTGGGAATGCGATTATGGATATGCTAGAGGTGAGAAATAAGGGTATTAGTGTCTACCAGATGGCACATTATAATCTGATTAAGAGCTTCTTGAGGAAGTTGTTCCTGAACCGTGCAATGGATATTATTCCGTCAGCAATGGTTATAGATTAGTCCCCTAGAATGAATGCTAAGGGGGAGTGGAGCACTAGGTTGAATGGAGATAATGTCCTGGCAGGGAATTATTTGCTTGGAATTAAATCACAATTAGTGTTTTCTTAGTTTTCATCATTGTTCTGCTGTTAGCTTTGACAAAGTTCAGGAAAGAGTTCTTTATTTGGATAAAAGATGCAGTCTAATCTCTCAAAGAATCGAGAAATAAGGATTTAAATCTAGAAGTGTTGCATCATTCAGATGAAGAAGAGAGGGATTTGCTTCACTAGCATTTCTAAGGCTAGAGTGTGTGGGGTTATGTAGCAGATAAAAGTAAAAGCTTTCTAGCATCATCATCTCACAGTATTAAGAACCATTTGTTAGATGGATATCATGGGTATATGGATTTACAAATGGAACCAAATGAAAATGAAGAAGACGAAAACTCTTAGATTCTCAATCATAAAAAAGACTAAACCCATGAAGGACATGCTCCTTACTAAGACGATGACTTCTCCTTATTTTAGTCCAATAATTTTTGAAAGCAAAGAAGAAGAATAGAATAAAATGCGTTTGAAATCCTTTCATTTTTGCTTCCAAAATATTTTCAATAATTGATGACAATACTTTGAGTTATTGAGTATTGTATGATAATAATATCTTGATTTTGGGTAAATAAAAAAACAATAAACAAATTGCTTGAACACAAAAGATACAAATTTGTAGATATTTCTACACCTCTCGCAATAAGTAGGCTATTTAACGAAAAGGAATTATACCAATATTAAATTCAAGATCATAAAGTGACTATCAAAAATTAGAAATGGGAAGAGAAACAGTTGTGAAATCATACAACGCAGCTGAACTAAACAAACTAAAGGATAATGAAGTATTCTCCAAAATGAACTACTTATTTCAGCTCGCACAGATGGCAAGACAAGAAAGTGAAAGCCTAGCGAATTATTATCTCCGAGAGTTTGCACTCACTGCATAGAAGCGAGTTGCTAGAGTGTAACTATTATCTTTCTTCTCAATTTGCATTCTTAACAATGATTTCGCCTTTAGGGACAATTCAATCTCGAAGGATTACTGCCGAAAATGTCTTGTCTTCTTCAACAAAGCAAAATACGCCATTTTAAGTAAGAAATCAAAATAAATAGAAGATATTTCACTATATTCTAGCGTTAACATAACATTATTTGAATTGTAGAATAAGGAAACAAAACATTCTTGGTAAAGAAATGTGAGATATGCAAAAGAGAAAGGAAACAGTTTCTTTCAACTAAAACATCTGAATAGTCAGCAATTAGCAATCAAGAAGAGAAATAAGAAAATATTCCCTTAGAAAATGAATGAGTCACAGAGCTAGGAATGCTATTCTACTAGCTGAAAATAATACTAAAAAACAAAGAATCAAATTGTCTTAATTATTCATTTTGGAAAGATTCAACCAAAAGATAATGATAATCTAATCACTCTTCCATATGGAAGATATGCTCATTTTAAGACAGTTTATCGAGATGCTAATTGTCATACAAAGAGTCTACTACTCTTTGCATCAGGACACGAAACAAGAACAGCATAACATCAAATTTTATATTATTTTTTTCAAGTATTTAATGTATGTAAATATGATTTCTTGCCAATCAGACAAAAGTTGATTGTCATAAACCAAACTATAATCGTTTAAAAAGATTACATGAAAACTAATTTACTTTTTTCATATGTCTTGCTCATATTTTAGGGAAACTTTTAGCAGTTACTCCAATTGAGCTCTTTTTCGCTTTAGGTTTGAAATTCTTCACTGAAAAGTCTTTCCCGCTTACCGAACCTTGAGGGAAATGACCACCAGAGGAGTTATCAAAATCATCTTCATCGTCTTAGGAATACTATTGCTATTTTTTCTTGGTTTATTTTCCTGCATTTTAACTCTTGCTATTATTAGTAGGTTGTTAGTAATACTCTTCTTCTTCTTTTTGTAAATGAACAGCATATAAATCAGCATAATCGTCTTCTAAAACGTTCCATTTATTGTTTCTAATAGCATCTAGATGTTTTTCTAATTGTATACATCTCTAAGCTCCCTGTTGCGGATCAAAAGACCCAAACTACTTAACAATATCTTCAAGTTCTTCAATTTCTGATTCAATTTACTCCGCAACAAACCAATGAAATTCCTCATGTTTCCTCCCTGCTTTTTCCATTTGTTACATGACAAAATCCAATTTGTAAAGTAGCTTCTCAACTTCATGTCCTAAATAGTTGTGATCAAGACATTCAAAATGTTCTTTCTCATCAACACTTTCAATAATTCCTTAATTTTCTTGTATCGCTCCATCGACAATGTCAGATACATTGATCTCTACTTCTCCCCATAACAGAGAAAATACCTAGGTATTGCAAAGAGGACATCTTTACTTTTATCGCATCCACTGGAGAATACATTCATGACAGAAGGTGTGATTGCATGGCTGTGTGATGCATTCGTCTTTGATTTTTTCAATGCAAATTTAGCATTGTTCATACTTGATCATTTTTGATAATTCGTCCTTCAGCGAAGAATCATCTTGAGATATTTTTGTGTTAGTTAGGGTTAAGATTGTACTAGAGTGATCTGCATTTGGAGCCTTGATTTCAATAGCAGGATCATTATCCATACTCTTTTCTGTCTTTTCCAAGCTTGTATTGTCAGATTATTCTTCGTTTCTTCCATGAATATCATCAGCCTGGATCACTTTAGCAACTCAATAAACATTATGAATATTTGAGTGGTAATCTTACTAGATTTATTTGAAATTTCCAAAGAAATTCTTTGAAGAGATGAATCTTGAAATAGTTTCTATTTTGATCTTGAAGAGAGTACCTATCTATGTGTCTGTGTACTGTATATTTTTATTCAAAGGAGAATCCTCAATTTTTTGATATTTGCGCTTGTACTTTCTAGTTTTAAACTTTGATGATTCCAAAGAAAATCCTCCTTGTTAGAAAGTTCCTCTGCTTTTTAATAGCATGATTAATCCAATCCTTGAGTTAAAAAATCTGAAAATAATAAATCTTCCCCTCATTTTTTTGTCCTTTAGACTTTATAATTTGTTTCTCTTTTTTTGCTGAAGCAATTTCCTTTTTTTTGCTAAATTCCTTATTTTTTTTCTTTCTTCTTCTTTTCTTAATATTTTCTTTTTGAGAATGGAAATTCTTTCATTATTTACTCTTCAGCCATTTCTTATTATTCCTCCAAAACAACCCTTAACTTTCATATTTCATCAGATTTCAATGTTTCAAACAGATTTGCATCAGATATTTTGTAAAGACACTAAACTGGCGCGAGAAAACAAAAATATTGATTTTTAATTGATAAAATAATAATTTGAAGTTAGCTTGACTGACAACAACAAAAACAGAGAGAAATAAACATTCAAACTTTTACACATTCCAACATGAACACAGGTGCTGTTTGCTCTGTACACAATAGCCGCAGGTAGTGTTATCTATGCCTAGAGGAAAACTGTGATTAAGATACACGTGTGCTCTGTATGCGCTGCACTGTACGTGGACACAAACATATGGAACATGCTGATAAAGTTTGTGATGTAGAAGAGCTACTTCATTCTGATTTACTGGCTACAATGTTTCCTAATTTAACCCCACCTGAATCCCCATCAGAGTTATCAGCAGGAACGATTTCAAAGGTGTTCGACGAGATGGCGACTAATTTTTGCAATGCTATTGAAGAAACAAAGCTTGCATTTCTGGAGAAGATTCATGAAAGAGAACAAATGATCTCTGGTACTAATTCAGATTCTCTTAACTAATCCATGAAGAAAGCATTGAATCAGTATTAAGATGGCGAAATAGAATATACCAAGCTTGACGAATAAACTAAAAGTTTTCTCGTTGCTTAGAAGCAAGCGCAAAAGGATATTTCTTCGTTTGCGGAGAGTGACAAGAATCTAAATTAGTCCGTAGCGATGTGCTAAGATATTTCAGATCATTTTTCGAAATTTTTCAAGAGAATCGCGGAATTAAACTCTAATCCTGAACTTTAAGAAAAATATCTTGGAATCTACAAAAAGGTCATGATCAAAGCAATCGAAGAATCAGTGTTAGAAGCAATACCCGAGGAACCTGCAAGGTAATAATTTGCTTAAATATACTGTCCCTTTAATGAAGTTATTGCATTTTGTTAAATTAGTGTAATGTAAAAGCATTAGCAATCTTGCTCGAAGATCTAGTCCTTTCACAATAAAAAATTACTCGGCATCGAATTGGATTTGTCGTAACAATTATTACCCCTTATTGTGTGGATTATTGTTACATGCAGTTGATAAATATGTTAATTCGTTTATTATCCAGTGATGAAGGAAAAGAAAATACATCCCTCGAGTCGTAGCTTGAGAGTCTAGAAAACAAATCTGGTCTGAAAGAATTCGCTTTGAATGTGAAGTAAAATTGCCCCGTTACTTAACAATAACTTACTCATTTGGCTTTTGGAATATTGCTTCTTTAGAACAAGCTAATGCGTTTCAGTGGAGAATCTGCAGTGCATTGAGAATCTTATTAAGAAAAATAATGAACTTAAAATATGTTCCCTTCTTTTTTCGTAATTAACACGATTTTTTAGCTGCTAGCTCATTCTTTTCTAAAAATATATCCATATTTTCTTGCTAGATGTCCATTAGAAGACACAACAAAATCTTGGAATACACTAGCAAAGAGCTTTGAATCACTCAGTAGAATTAGAAAATTTGAATTCAAGATCTCAAGGGATTAACCTGGGTAAGCAAAACAAAAATAAATGATTGCATTTTGACTTGTAATGTTTGTAAAAAAATTAAAGATACTTCACTTAAATATTTTCGGAGTCATTCCTTGGAAATCTCTCTTAAAGCTTGAGTAGAATGCCTGAAATTCAGAGACTGAGAGTAGAATTAAGGTAAGATAAAAGTTATTTGTTTTGTATTCTACTTTCAAGTAATGGTGTTGAATTTGTCAGGGATGTAGCATGCTTCAGTTAAAATGTTCTAATTAAACTAGCTAAAACAATAGGGAATCTAAATCAACTTGAGAAGCTTTCCTTCAGTATATCGTAAGCATGTGTTTTCAACAATTCTAATATGTAAATCTAACAAATTTTGAATCCCGAATAGCGGATTGAAAGAAGACTCATTTAGGACATTGACAAATTCTATTTCGAAGCTGTCTAAACTTACATCTCTTCAGCTACGACTCACGTATGCTAATTTGCGTTTTATTTTCTAGAGTTTCCAACGATTTTTTAATTTAGAAGTTCACATTTAATCAATGAATTCATGTACATGGAGCTCAACGATTCGTTTTCATCAATGCGTGGTCTTAAAGAGCTGGAATTAAATTTTTCTAAATTCGAATTCGACGATCTATCCAATTATATCGACTGGAGTCAGCAGGAAACGAAACCGGAGTAGATCGATGTTGAAGCAGAACCATGTTCAAAGCTGACAGGAGAGTATTTTAATCATCTTAGCTAAATTCTCAGGAATTTCCCAGGGCTCAAAAAATTATTCATTATCATTGAGTAGCTATTTTAAAATTGTAATTGTTTCAATTTAGAAATGATTTTGGTTTTTCTTTTTTTCAGGAAAGACTTATCGGAAGTGTGCATTGAATCATATAATAACATCTGCAAAGCACTAGAGTCTCTAGGAGGATCTCTCGAACATTTATTCCTTAAATTGAAGTAAACCAAGAATAAAATTACAATTCTTCTTAATCAATGGCATTTATTGAATAATTTCAATTAGTCCTGATTTCAAGGAGCTTCGGCAGTCGATTTTAGAGGAAAAGTTAAAAGAAACGTTAGGTTCAATGAAGAAACTCAAAACTCTCTTCCTTGATATGTGAGATTCATAATTCAAGCCATTTCAGATGGTTTAGATAAATTAGCTAATGATCCTTTTTTGTTATGATATTTAACCTAACAGCAATAACTCGGATGAGTTCAATACAGAATCTTCTGTAAATTTCCTCAAGTCAGTCTCATAATAGCCCAATCTCCGCAAAATATATGTCAGTGAAAAGTAAAAAACTAATTATCAAATAATCAAGATAATTCAATTTGATTTCTTTTTTACTAGGAGATTAGAAGAAGAAGGATAAGATATTGGAGGACTTTGTGAAGCTGTAAAGCAGCAGCTGCATTTAACAAGAGTTAATATTAATGGCACTGATATCCTAGTCAAATGATAAGATAAATCATGCTAAATATACAATAATTTTTCGTTCAGATAAAGCAAAAACAACAACTTGAATATCTTTTGTTATTTATTTTACAAGAATAGTTAGTTCCAGCTTATTGTAATTCTTATGGGTTACAAGTCAATAACAACACAAAACCATTCTTTAATTTGTGGTTATCAACTAGGGAAAACACAAACTAATTTTAGTATTTACAAGAATAAAACATATTTGTTTGTTTTCTTCTAATTTTCTCTAAAATCTCTCTCATTCAGGTTATGCAAATAGAAATCTAATATCATTAATAGCATTTTCTTATCTACCACTTTCAGTGCAAGATAAAGCATCCGAAATCAATCTCCTTTTTTCTTCATGCAATTGAAGGACTCTTTCTTCCACCGTGTGCTTACAAACAACTCTCCATACATTGACTTCCTTATCCTATCCAATTCGATGCACTCTTTCCATAGCTTAGTCCTCAATTGCTGGATTCCACCAACTATCACAAAGTATAACATTGTTTGCAGCGATTAGATTAAGCCCAACACACGTGCTCTTCATAGAAGCAAGGAGAACTGTTATGTTTTATTCATCTTCTTCTGATTATTTTTTCTCAAAATTTTGAAGGACCCTTTCTCTGTTTTCTCGATTGACTTTCCCATCGAGACGCTTCAAAAAAGAAGGAATGTTTCATTACCAAATAACAAATTATGCTGCATTTTTTACCTAAAATGTAATATTTCTTTCTCCCAGATGTTGCTCAAGGATATCAAGTGCGCCTAGCCATTAAGAGAATACAACTACTTTTTCATTTTTATCTTGAATTGCCTGAATGAGTTCAATAATCTTTTGCATCTTCGAACCTGTTAATTGTCTACGGTTATTATATGAAGCTAATTCAAAAGAGTCTGCTTCATGTGCTGCGGCTTCTCTAAATCATCATAAAATATCCATAAATTTAGTTAGAATTCAATAATTATACTAAAAATAATTTGTAAATTCTATTACAAGTCGATATCCATGATGTCTTCTAAAGTGAGATTTTTACGACAAAGAGGGCAATTTCCATATTTTCTGATACTCTTTTTGAAACAATCAGAGCACAAAACGTGCAAGCATTTGCTAAGACTGTGCTTATTAATCTCATCTAGGCACACTTAGCAAGTACTGAATTTGCCTTGTTAAATCTGTTTTATCACTTCAGCTTTATAGGTATCAGATACTGAGTTACGCTGATCTCCATTGTCTTTATCATGAACATTGTTATGATTATTGCTTCCCTCCAAGTTCTTTTAGAGAAACAAATCAATTTTCGATTGAAAACTCTCAACATTATTGAGCTTATCTTCGTCAATATCTGCGAAAACCAAGCTCGGATGGACACAAAACTAGCGTAGTTTCGAAATTATCTAAAAAATGTGAATATACTTTGATTTAATCTATCCTGCTTCATTCAGACGATTGAATATCGCTTCACTTTTCGAATGAATTATATCATACAATCTCTTCTCACTTGGCACTAAGTCAACTTCAATCTTATGAATAAACTTCTAAGGCAGTGAAAGTATCTCTTTTCCAGATTTATCCGTGGAATCTTTAGTTCTTCTAAGAATAATTGGCTAAATTACTTGATGAAGAAGATCAAAAATATCTGCAGATTCTTAAGAAGATTTATCGACTATTTTCATGTGCGCTTTCCACCATATCCACTCACCAAATGTCTCTACGCGAAGAAACCGTAACAGACTAAATAAATCCTGTTTTTGGTTCAATTTCAAGAAAAATCAACATCATTCATGAGGGGAATCTTCAAAAAAAGAAAAAAATTTCTTTTATTACATCAAGGTGATTGACTATTGGTGTCCCCGTCATGCACCATCGATATTCTGCCTTCAAAGCTTACGCACTTTTAGCAAAAAATGAATCCTTATTCTTAATTTTGTGCGCTTCATCTAAGATAATCCTATGCCATGCTTGCTAAAACAGTGGACATGATGATTTCTGTCTCTTGAATTTAGAACTCAGCACATCGTAAGTGCACAACACAATATCACTGTCTAATAGTTATTTCTCACTTGCATTCCTCCGGTGGTAGTTCCAGATTTTTATTGAATTTGGATAAGTATGCAATGCAATTTATCTCTCCCATTATGCAATTAACTAAAGTGGCAATATGATCAGAGTACCGTATGCTTGCTTCTTTCGTTATTCCTTTAAGTCAAAGAGAATAAGTGCCAAACTCATTAGAGTTTTCCCTAATCCCATCATGTCACCTAATATTCCTCCAAAGGTGTGCTTAGCCTGAGAAAGAAGAGATTAAAAACATAATAAATTCACTTGATTATAATATTACCTTGATAAAGTTAGGACTAACATGCCCTGATAGGACATTAAGATAGAATTTATACCCATCAGGGAGAAGTATTTCTTCATAAAACGGACTGAGATCTCTATCTTCTTACAGCAACTCTGGAGCATCTTTAAACAGCTAAGCTTTAGATATCTTCCCTTCTCTATACAGCAGCCATGAAAGCCCTTATTGTTGATATATGAACAGCTAAGTTTTCATGGCTTCTGGTGTTGGAGTTAATACATAAAACTTCGATTCATGCGTCATCGCAAACTTATTATTCCAATTTTCTGCTTGAGCTTCTTCACTTTTACTGTTGGCTGCAGATTCAACAGGCTAAGCTGCCATCTCAATAAAATGAGCTATTTCTTATCTTTTCAGCCTTGGATTATTATGTATTTCTTCCTAGCCAGAATCGAATTGTTCTTCATTCTCAATTCTTTCATTTTAATAAGAAAAACCTTCTAAGGTATTATACTCCAAGGAAAACTTAATATTATCAAGTAAATCTTCTTCTTTAACTCCATTTTTAATCAATTCATCGATTACTTTATAAAGTTTGAAACAACTCACAGGATCGTTTAGAAAACTAGCTTTCTAATAATACTATTCAATTTCTGCAGATTTAACGACGATCTTAATCTATTCTTCTTTTCTGAATGGATTTCTTCTTCGATAGATGATATCAGTCAATAGTTTAAATTTATTCTTTTTCTTCTATTTCACAAGAGCTGGACTGATCACCTACAACTTCATGAATGCCACAAGCATCAATAGTGCTTCTTTTAAGTGCTATTTTTAGTTTTCATCCCATATTTTTTCTTTTTCGGCTTTGCTTAAATTCTTAAATTCAGTTGTCTTTTTTTCTTTTTTTAGCTTATCCGATGCACGTTTTGAGATCTCTTTATCATCATTGTCATCCTCATCATCACTGTCATCTACTTTACTGCTTTGTTTTTGTTCTTTAGTGAATAATTCTTCTATATTCTCTTATTCCATATTATCAATAAACTCTTTATTTAAAAAAACATCTACTATGATATCCATATTCAATTTAGAATCGTATGTATCTCTTTGTAATTTCGGAAGTGAAACCACCTTTCCTTTGAGCGTTACTATGTTTTTTTAAATCAAAAAGCTCCATATTTCATTAAAATAATGGTTTAACTCTCCAAACTTCAAAAAAACAATACAATAATCAGACAAACCAAAATACTTTTCATCTTAAAGTCTATTAAAATTACTTTAGTATGAGTAGTTTCACTTTGAACAAAAGTAGAAACAGTTCCTAGTTATTATTTGATACTCTTGCATTATCCTCTGCTTTCCGCTACAAAAGGAGCGCTAAAAAAAAGAGATTCACCGATTTATAATTAAGAAGTTAATCTTATAATATTAGATGACACACTCCTGTTTATCTTGAAGCGTTTCAAAACAGCTACTGAAAATAACGAAGGACATGTCTAGAATGAGCCAATATACTTTGGCCATTTTTCTTTATCCAACCTTGGCATTTTCAAGAACTCATTTCGGTTTTCTTCTAGGAACTCAGATCGTACCCTCTTGGAAGTTTTCAATATGTTTAATTGTTTCTTCTTTGTTGAGTATTTAGCTGATTTGGTAGCCTTCGGTGGTCTTCTAAAATTATTTGGTTCATGATTGTTCCGCAATATCTCCTTCCATTCTTCAGGAAATAGTTCAGGAATGAGTGTATGCTTCATTTCATCGATTATTTTGAGTTTTTGTATTCCAAAATAAGCTCCTCTCATGAGTTCTCTAATAAGTAATAAGAATAAACATGTTTTTGAACTTTTTTAACTTAAAGGATAAAGCTTACTCAAAGGCAATGTAATGCACTTCAAACAATACATCTGGATTGCTAGATTATGTTTATTTTTGTTCTTCTGATGGTTCTTCCTCTTTAGAAATGTTAATCTGTTACCTAAAATTATTGTTTTTCCAAGAATATTTAGCACAAAAAATTAATAACTTAATTGTAAAAACTTACAATTTAGAAAGTGGAATGAGATTCTTCCAGTCTTCTAGCTTCCATGCTGCTGACTGATTCTCATGAATCTATTAGGGATTCGATCTATTGTTAAACTGGTCATGCTGCCTGAAGATATTGCTTTATGATTCAACTTCAAAATTCGATTCTTCTTCTGAATAGTATCGATTAGCAGCCTGATTTGAATCAAATGAGACACTTTCTTCAAAGAAATTATTAAGATTTTTCCCCTTATTGTTTGAAGTATTCTCAAAATTAGTTGAATTATCACTTTCTTCATAACTTTCTCTTGTTTTTCCATCTCTCTGTTCTCTTCGTTTTTTATCCTTTATGGAATTTTTCGCTAACTATTCTAAAGAGTTTTTCTCTTCTTCATCTTCTTCTTCATCCTCTTCTTCACATTTAAAAATACAAAACTTCGACTTTTTTCTCATAAATTCTCCTTCTTTTTCCTCAAAACTATTTCTATCTTCATTCTCTTCGCCATATGAGTCATTTACACCAAAGTGATCAATCTAATCCTTCTCTGTTTCACTTTCTTCCTCTTTTCTGTCAGAAGCGCTCATTCTTAGTAATTGTGAGCTTAAAACAACTACTTCAATTTTGCGCTAAACTTAAAAAATTTGTGAATTAATTATTATTTTTTTTGATAATATATTTGAATCCAATATTAATTGTGGGGAATATTGTTCTTAATTCTTCCTGCTAATAAGGCAATTGCATTGCTTATGTATTAGCTAGAGTCTCAACTAAAATATTCGAAACAAAATATTACTTCACTGAAAAGTAGTTAATTTGAACAATTATCAAAAAAAAAAAGAAAAACATCTTCTTGAATTTCTTGAATGAAAAAGAGAAAATGTAGATATTTTCTAACATCTTTTTGACTTATTTTTGCAGCTAGGTTTCAATTAAGTATCTCTTTCCTTTAAGATTTAAAATTTGATTATTATGGAATTATTTTTACAATTAAACTGCAATAAGTACATTATTTTTTTTTTCAAAGTAATTTTTATTTATTAAAATAAATACTACTAAATTCATACTCCCTACTAATTCAAACATTAGTCAAGATCTCGATGAACCTTTTGTCAAATGTGAAAAATAAAAAAATGCTCAATTATCTGATTATATGTAAAAGAATTCAAGCTGAAATATTTGAATATCTCTTTCAAAGTGTTGGCTTTTTCTATAAAACCCATGTAAAAAAGAGATAAAAATGAAGATAAGAGGGGAATCAATTAAACTGACTGTGGTGAGAAATCAGAAAAAAAAGTAAATCTCTGGGGATTAAAAGACGCATGCTTGAAATAAAGGGGGGTACTAAAAGATATCGATCAGTTATTGGAAAGTGTAAATCAAATTAAAATCTTTAATTTTTGAAAAAATAGAATGGCAAGCAGGGTAAAAAGTGTTTCTCCTTCAGAAATGAGTCGATGCAGTAAATCAATAAGTTCAGGTGTATTAGGTCATTTAGGCAGGGAATACTGCAGCGATGCTAGTACTCAGCTTGAATATCGATTGTAAGTAAATGGAACACAGTTGTCAATATTCGTTCCATCAGATGGTACAGTTGAGATGCTCACATAATAAGCCTGTATCTTGATGGAAGCGATAAGTGAAACTTCAGTAAATGCATCCAAGATAGTATGCCTCGAATCAGTGAATCAAAACGAAGTCATAGACTACTATTTAACTTAGCCAAAAAACAAAGTATCTGCAATTGCTTCTCATTCCATTCTCAAGCCAGTTTATTCCTAACAGCTTTTGACCTCATCCTAGCTATCTGTCCATCATTTTTAGTTTTTAAAATGCCTCGGGAAAGGAGGTACATCTGAAGTATTTCTAGGTAATCTCAGCAATAACAAAGCAAACAAAAAATAAAATAATTTATTTTTGAATTTTCTTTTTGCTGTGCTTATTTTTTGGAAATAAAATTTTATATTTTTCTATAATTTTTCCTTTTGTCTTATGTAGTACGTAATCTACAATCTGGAATGCTATTTGCACTCAAAATGATACCGAAGACTCATCTAAGTGAATACAAGAGAATCGAATAGCTACTCAGAGAAAGAAAAATTTTAATCGACGCATCTAAAGCACCATTCATTGCCACATTACATGCTTGTTTTGAGTCAGAATTACATCTTAACTTCCTGCTAGAGTTTTACTGTGGTGGAGAGTTATTCTTCCATTTATAGAATCGCAAACTCACTGAAAATGAAGCGAAATTCTATTTTGTGGAAATCTTGATTTGTTTCGAGTATCTGCATTTGCACAAAATACTCTACAGAGACCTTAAGGTATTTACAATTCCTATTAATTATTTGTGATAAAAGTCAAATCAAACAAATTGTTTTTTTGGGAAACATTTAACAAAAAAGCCTGAGAATATAGTCCTTGATATTCATGGACACGTGAGACTGACAGACTTTGGGCTATCTAAGATAGGGATGCAGATAGAAGAAATGACAGACTCTTTTTGTGGATCTCCAGAGTACATGGCACCTGAAGTACTTCTCCGTTAAGGCTACAATTATTCCGTAGATTTCTACACTCTAGGAGCATTCCTTTATGAGCTTGTGACTGGATTGCCTCCATTTTATGCAAACAACACAGAAACAATCTTGAAGAACATTCAAACTGAGGAGTTAATCGTACCTGAATATGTAAATCCTCATCTTAGTTAGCTATTATATGCGCTATTAGCTAAGAAACCAACTGAAAGAATCGATTCATTTGAAGAAATACGATCTTGTCCATGGTTTAACGATGTAAATTGGAAAGACATCATTCAGCAAAGAATCCAACCACCAATATAAATCGATATAAACTAATCATATATTCATTCAGAATTTAGAGAAATTGAGTTGCCAAAAATATCTCAATCTCGCTCTTCTCCAGAGTCTCTTTTCTCTTTCTTCTATTACATCAATCCAACTTCAGCTAAACTGCTAGGGTGAGACAACAGCATTCAATAAACTTGACTTGATTATTCCTTTTTTATCTTCAAATTTGAATAACTTTTCATTTTTAAAAAATAATTTAGTTAAAATTCACTTCTTGAGAATGATCTCATGAGATAAAACAGCACTCCAGGTTCTTCTAACAACAATCGAGGGGAATAGCCAAACTCTACAAATACATAGCCATCATCAAATCCAAGAAACAACTTCCAACCACCATCTTCAGGCAGCCATTCAGTCTGCCTAGAGAATGAAAAACGTCCTTTTTAAAAAAAACTCCCCCATTCAATATTATCATAATCTCAACAATCCTCCTAATCAGTAATAGCTAAAGCCATAGCTGCAGCTGCATTGACATCGAAAGGGATTACCCATTAGAATTCTTTTAGCAGCGCACACAACAGTAACACCAACAATAACAACAACAATCAGCATCAATCACCTGATCGAAATACTAACATAAATTGGAGAAATGGAATATTTTCAGGTGCTAAGAATACCAATTCAAGAGGGGATAATCCATTGTAAAACTCCAATAGTAATTTACTACCTAGAGATTCCATCACAAGCAAGACTTAATCTAGAGGAGGTAACACATCCTCTCAGATGATGTATGGAAAGGAAGCAGAAGAAGGTCAAAGAAGCAACGGAAACAGCTACTATTTCACGAATCCTGGAATTATAAATGGATCAGGCTCTGCAGGTGGGAATCTTAACAATATTTCTTATGGAAGTAACGCTTAAATAAGCCAAGGAGAGTGCTAAAGTTCCTCTCGTAACAGCAATCCAACAAGAGGAAACTTAATGGGCTGTTTTTCTATTTTAGGTTAGAATTCATCTAATATCGCCTCAAGTGCCCAACTTATTCAACATTTAGCTTCTTAAAAGCGTACAAACACAGAAACAAGCGCGTCAAGAACATACAAGCATGGCATATCAAGCAGCTCAAACAGCCACTAAAACACAGCTAAAAAGACTTCCTCTTAAAACCACAACCTGTTTGTTGGCGGAGGATCTCTAAGCAATAATTTTGAACACCATTTCAGTGGAAATCATCAATTATTGCATTAATCTGTCACTGAAAATTAATCCGGGTAAAAAGGAAAATTCTTAGATCTAGATATACTCCGAAGTGGACATAACAGCATCAACACTGCCATAAAAGATAAGGGAGTTGACTCTGCTGCACTTATTAAAAGTTTTCTCAAGGGATAAATGAGCTTCTCAACGAAGAATCTTAAAAATCCTGTTAACCCCTCTAATGGAAATCATCTCGCTCTCTAATTGCAACCACCTGTTAATTAGCATTAAAAATAAGCTAACAGTAGTAATTATGGGCATCATACATCCTCTTCTCAAGACAAAAAACGCTACGTATCACCTTGTTACTCTCCTAAAAATCATCCCCTAGTTTCATCGAGTTTAATGGATTTAAAGAGACCTGCAACTTCCTCGAACGCAAATGCAAAAAAGAAAATTCTCCCAGAAAAGCGAGAGGATTCTGTTGGATCTGCTCCAGTGTTGGTTTCAGGGAATGTGCGTAGTGAAAACCATTCTTTGTCCAATGGAAATGAAATCTCAACTGCTCAGAAAATATTCTATAAAAATATTTCCAGCCATAATTTTAAGAACCCTTCAGCAGTTAATGGAGATGGAAGAGCCAACTCGAACAGTGCAAGTACAAGTCATTTTTTAGGGAACGGAGCTGCATTCGGCATGATTAATAAAGAAAATAACTACTAAATGGTACCAATTCTTGGAAAAAAGAAAAACAGCTGCGGACACATGATAGGATTATCTTCAACTAGCTTGGGAGTCAAAACAGATGTTGGTAATTCAGAAACATAATCTGATTCTGGGCCTACTTTACCATAAAATTAGTAATCCCAGCAATAAGAAGGAACAAGTAATTACAATTCAAATTCGAATTCTAATGAAATATCTCAACTTTTATATCAAAACTGCATTCCAAGTGGATTTTAATCTCTTTAAACGTCTTTCCCTTCTAATGTGTCATATTCAACTACTCAGTCTCCTCTGCAGCAATTTAATATATCTGAAAATACAACCAACTCAAAATTTTTAGAACCTAATTCGAGAGTAAATCCAAATATGGTAAAATCAGCAACTAAAAAGAACCACATCAAACAGAAATCTAATCAAAATAGCAGAAAATCCCTTGAACCATCTCACAAGAAACTCTCCATTAACGATAACAACTACAGCACTAAGAATAACTTCATCAAATACTTTGAAGACATCACTTCATAAACTAAAAAAAATTCTCTTTTGAGCTCTTCAAATCTTTCAAAGCCTTCCAAGACACACCCGAAAGAATCCTTCACACCTCAAAAGTAGGACATCATCCCTTAATCAGGAAGCAATTTCAACAAGAGACACACTTTGCAAGGCAATAATTGAAAATCACCTAAACAAAATTATAATTATCTAGAAATTTGTTACTGTAATGCATTTTCAAGTAAACACGATAAAAGAAACAAATGATAGAAACTGAAATTGAGTTATTGAGATTTTTTACTGCAACACAATAAGAAATATTATTATTTGGTCTATTGTGGAGATAGTTTATCAAGCTATTAGCTTGAAAGAGATAATTCAATCAGAATGAGCACACATTTAAGATAAGTTACTTTGAAATAAAAATTTCCATTTTATTACAAAAATTTTAAACAAAATTAGCAAAAAGACAGAAAAAAAGTATCTTTGGGCGAGACTAAGAAATCCTTTCCATTTGGTTAAGTATTAGATGATCGCGTCAAAAATTGAAATCTATGAAAGGAATCTGAATTTGAAAATTAATTCAGGAGAGGGAAGTGGATTTTACAAGGAATATGCAAGATAGAACAATTTTTTTAGACAGAGTTTAATTTTGAGAAAATAGAAGGTAGAATCTGTATTGCGGCTGAGATTTGTCAAAGGTATTTTTAATTAGGTATCTCAATACAATTGATCAGGTCTTTTCAGATTAAATAGAGCAAACAGCTACAAAGATAGTTCCAATATTGGACAAAAATCAAGAAGAGAATCAGGACCAATTTCAAGCTGGTGAGTCAACGTTGAAGATGGGGAGATTGAAGAAAACAATTGATAAAAAATATGTAAAAAAAAGCGCAGAAATCTCACAGAAAAGAGGAGCTTTAGAACTAAAGAAGCCCATAGGAAAAGATAGAAATAATATCAAAACATTAAAACCGCATAGGAAGATTGAGCAAGAGAATAAAAAGGATCAGATAGAAGCATAAACAAAGGAGTAATAGCAATAGTAACTGTTGTTATAGCAGCAATTGTAGAAAAAAGCCAAGGAAGAAGAGGAAGAATCAAGAAATGCATTAGAAAAAATCATCAAACTTGATAAGAAGAACAGCAATTTTGACATATTGGACCCTCTAACAAAGTAATATTTCGCATTACAATGGTTAACATGTTAGAGTACATTATTTTATTTCACAGCAACATCCTGAAAGTCCGCAGTTTGAACTATCAAATCAATTATCAGCAAACACAAGGGCTTTCTCAAACGGACCATCAAATGCGATAATTCTGGAGACACGTGAACAGCACTTATCTAAGAAAAATAAGCACTCAAGATGAAAATAAACTAGAATATCTCAAAAATACTTTCAACTCTCCATTACTGTGTACTTTTCTTCAGCTTTACTCAATATTCATGTTAAATTATCATAAAGAAAACAAGCAATCCTTTAGATATTAGATTATCCAATCAAAATGCAAAGATTATCTACCCAGGATTTATCAAAGCAGGCATCAACTTTCAACTTTAACTTTGAGTTTTATTTTCTATGTTTCTATTATTTTACGTTTTCCTCAAGTATTTTGGAAAAATAATGTGAAGAACTAACTAAATTTTTGAACATTTTCGATGAATAACAAATAGGTGATGATGTGGAGTTGGAGTGGGAAGATTGGAGAGCGAATTTAGCTGTGGAAAGCTTGATAGGAGATCATGCATTGTTTCCATAATAAATTGAAGATTTACCCTAATTGGCTCATTAAAACTTATTATTACACATAAGAATTACCTTCATGCTGTTAAATGGATATCTCACAGACAAGCAGATGATTAAAAAGGTATAGAAAATTAAGAAAAAAGCGATTCCGACGAATATTGCAAGTGAAGACATGAAAGATGCACTTTTGGAAGAGCAACAAACTTTGAAGAGTTTGATAATTTTTATCAAAGAAAATTCAACAATTTTTCAAGAAATCGACCAAGAAGAAGATGAGCTTATTGCAGAAACAAAGAAACTTCAAGAAGATTTAATGAAAATCAATAGTGTCAATCGAGTTAACATTCATCAGTGAGCAAAAAAATATGTTTATTTAATATTTTCAAAGTTTGTGGGATAATAATGAATAATTGGGAAAAATTTGTCTGTTTGCAGTCTCGAAGGGTAGCTTAAAATGGAAATGAGTAAGAATTCAATTATATTCTTGAAGAATAATACCGGATCGGGATCGCATATCGATCAGGAAAATGGTAGATCACAACTCTAACTTCTGTTGGAAAAAAATTACACGAAACTTTCCAGCATGCACGTGCAGGCAGAATATCTTGGGAGAACTATCTTAATGCTTGAGCGTCGGTAGCTTGCAGAGACAATTTCTTGCGTTACAGCATATTCGAATAAAGATGGAGAACCTCAATTTGAAGTTCGCTTTGAGAAAGCGTTCAACGAATACTCCGAATGGATGCCTGAAGATCTTGTTGATTAGCTGAATGTTTTCAGAGATTAAGGCTTGTTTTCTTTTTACAATATTCCTTAAAAAACTCTTTTTTCACATACTTGCAACAATGTAAATTAAAAATCTTTTTCTCACATTTGTATTCAAGTTTCCATTTGTTTTATTTCCTTTAATAGTTCTATGGATGGAGCTAAATTTAGAAAGCAAGGCAAAAACTTAATCCTATTCGACTTGCAAATGTTAAAGAACTCATAAAGAAGAAAGATTCATAAGGAAATTAAATGGAAAAATTTGATATTTGCCATCACTGCAAGCATCTCTTCAAAAGATCAGTTCTTGTACGATGCAGGTATAAAGCATCAGTCATGGGGCTACCTGTTTACAACTACGTTGTAACTGATCCATATCTCTTCTCTTAAAGTAGATACAATTTGAATTTGATTATTTTATCCAATCAATTTTTACACAATTCTTTAATATTTCATAAATTAATGATTTTTTTCATTTAATCTTTGATTTTCTTTGTAAGCCGAATCTGAGAGTTTAACCAGCAAGAAGCCATAAGTTAACAAAAAGCGTAATTGCTATTCTATGTTTCAGCGCTTAGATGGTGATCTTGTCTGTCGCAGATTATTTTGCCGTTCGTGTCTGAAGCAAAATTACGATATTGCCTTACCTGGCATTAAGGAGATTCATGATTGGCTATGTCCATTTTGTCAAGTAAATCATCATTTTAAGCTGAATTGTTGTTAGGGGGATATTTTAACTTTAAAGGGAAATTGCTACTGTACGAGATGTCTGCGGAATGATTTGATTATGAAATATAAAGGCCTTTTCATGCTCTTTGGAGGAGATATAAATTAACTCTAAAGAGAATCTTTGCTAGAGCAATTCTCTTAACAACAATCTATTCAAAGGGTAAGAACGAACTTCACAATGATAGATTTTAGTTAATAATAGTTGATTAATTAAGTTTTCTGTGAAAACAGAGAAGAGAAACAATAATTGACCCTCTGCAATCCCCTGTCTCAAACACTAAAGGAAGTAAGCCCTCTTCTAAAGGAGTTAAACTAAAAGAAGACTAATTGCAGAAAATCTATGAGATTCGGAGAGTTAAATAATTATGCTGCTAAGTGACAAAACGTGAAAAATGTAAATTTGAATTGTCAAAATAGTCAATTGATGTTTTCAGGGAACGATATCAATCCATAACTTCGAATGAATTCCCAAGTATTGATCTTCTCTCTCTTCCTGTTTCTTCGCACTCACCGGAATCCAAGTAGAATTAGAAAAAGGGAAGCAATGCACTTACTCTTGACGCAATGATTTCCAAGAATAACCCAAATAATATGAGAATGATTTAAATCAGCACAATCTTCAAGAAGAAGAATAAGAAAAAACAAGAAGAAGAGGAAGAGGAAGAAGAAGATGAAACAGATGAAGAGGAGACTGTAAAAGATCCTAAAAGTTAGCATGGATCAACAGGAAAAGCTACAAAAGTTATTCTTGCCAAGAAGCTCATGTAAAAAACAAAAAGAATTAAAAAATAACTCAAAAAATAACTTCTAAAACAATCTGCATCCAAAACGAGAAAAATCAAACCTCCCAAGATAGTTAAAGTAATTCCTCGTTATACCAAAAAGTACATCCGTAAAACTAGGAGTCATGGTGCAAGCAAAAGAGCTTGATTCAATGGAGTCTTGAGTTTTAAAATGAAAAGGGAAAAAAATGATTGATTGACTAGTTTGTTAGTTAGTTATTCATCTCAAGCATATGCTTTTTTCTCTTTTCAATTAAGATTTATGTTATAGAGTGCGTAAAGATTTAAAAATCTTGTTTATTTTGATATATTATGCAACAACCTGCAGATTTCTGTTATTAGCCTGATGTTTTGAAGATTATTTAAAGAAAAAAAATAAGATTTGACTAATTTTAAGTCCGAAATTAATCATCAGGTTTGTGAAATCGGATCGAAAAAATCATTGGAAATTGAAAAATCAAGTTAATTTAAAAATCAAATGTAGTTTGTAAGTATGTTTTCTTCCATACAGGAAGCCTAAGGTCTCCTTTTGAAGATTTAGGCTGCATGTAAGCAAAAACAGTTCATTTAATAACGCTTGATTGGTTGTATGTATTCTGAGATTTCAAGGCAAAAACGCAGAGAGATGAGCTCCTTCAAGAAATTTAACTGCTAAGGATTACCAAAGATGAATTACTTTAAAAGAATAAGAATTTGTCTTCTCAAATCAATGGAATGGCCGAAGAAGGTCTCTAGAAAGTCTCTTTGAGTCAAGATTATGAAAATTTACTGCTCTAACATAAGAAGTAGATTCTTGAACACTAGGCGTTGTAGCAGGTAATACTAATAGAATCGACTGAATGAAAACGATGTTATGTATTTTTTTAGGATCAAAGAGAAAAGGAGATAACTTACAAGAGATCGATTTACATGCTGGAGAGTGAAGGGCAGCTTCTACGTTTGTAGGGAGAAAGGCAGAAGGGAATAATTGAGAAAATGCAAGGAGAAATAGAGAATATTCTAGGACGATTTTCTCGCTCTGGTTATGGAGAACTTGTTGAATATAATTAGTAATTGCAAGAAAAGATAGAAGAATAGCAAGAGTAGTTGATCGATCAGAGAAGTTAGTTGGAGAAACAGCAACAAAGGCATTAAGAAGAATTATCAAGACAGATATTCAATTATGAAATTCTAGTTTAGCAATATTAAACATTGCAAAAAGAGAATAATAATGCCCTTCAACATAGAGGAGCGCATTTTGATAAATAAGGATCTCTCTTTCCTCAAAGAGCATAAGCAACTTCAGAGTAATTTCGAGATAACATTGATTTTGGATTAATTTTCAAAATGAAAAATGAATAGGATAAAAGTTGAGGCTAGAGACACAACAGTAAAAAAGAAGAGGATCCCTTGAAGATTTATGCAGAAAGTGTTGGTATGTGTTGCGAAAACAAAGAATTTTTTTAAAATACCAATATTTAAGTAATAATGGGGAAAAAAATATGTCTTCAAAAACTAATAAATAACAAAGCAAATGTCTTTTTCAAGAAAACGTTAAGGATAATTGGAAGGAGGGGAAAAATGCATGTCTGTTGAAAGAACGAAACTTTCTTGGTTAGAATGAGAGGAATCAGTATTTTAAGAGTAAGTGCAAGGAATTACTGTAGATTAAAATAGATTTTTGAATGGAGGGGAGTATTTGATACATACACTTTAATTTAAACTGAAGATTTTTAGAGGAGTGGATGTGGGTGGGGCGTAAGGGTAAGTAAAAAACAGACGAAATCAAGGTGTAGGAGAGATTTAACTTAAATATTAAAACTCCAAAATCAAATAAGAGAACAAGATAATAGCAGTCTTGTTTGCTCTTCTGTCATTTTTATCAGCTGGAAACATGAGTAAATCGGCTAAATATGCTGTAGAACCAGATGCTATACGCAGTAGATTCGATCTCTATGATTCTCTCTTCAAAAAAGTAACCCTGAAGTTATTTCAAGATGAATATTTCTGAGTTATCGATTTGAAAACTGGTCTAAAATCATAACTAACTACTCACACAGATCGAAGAAAAACTGAATCATTTGGAGGGAACACGCCATGAACTTGGACATGTAAGTATTTTTAAAGTTTTGCATACTTGAATGACGATCTGATTCTGACTGAATAGGAAGAAAACAGTGGGATCGGTTATCTAACAAGACTGAGGAAACTCGAAGATAAACTGTTAGATTAGAAGATACAATTTGAGAAGAAATTCTTAAGTCAAGAAGAGAAATTTAAGGCAGTGATGAGCAGGCTAGAGAAGCTAGATCGAGTCGAAGGGAATTACAAAGGTGTTCTTAAAAGCATTGATAATTTGTCAGCTTAAGTTGGACTCATCTCAGGCTAGCTGGAAACTTCATAAAGTAATGAAAATTTCAAAGATTAAAGTTGAAAAGAAAGAAATTAAAAAGTATGATTTTTTCAATAGTTCGGTGATTTATTTGAGATATTCGACTATTTTAAGTCTTTTTTGACTTTTTCAGAGAAAAGAACAATTAGTAATGTTTTATGTGTTTCCCTAAAGTGTTCATTTTATTTGTCAAATCATTTTTCCTTTTCCTTGATTTTGTTAATTTTTAAATCTTGCAGTAATTGAACTCTGCTGTATGATTAAACTAATGTATTTTGTATTGCTAGATGTTCAAAATCTAAGCAAGAAAAAGAATAATCTGAGGGGAATCGGAGACGAAAATGAGCGTCCTTTGATGACATTCCAAGATACTAATAGAAAGTTCTTCGTTGATTAGAGTTCAAGCAAGAAATTAGGCGAGAAATTGCTCCTTCCGGAAGAGAGCTGCGATAAGCATCTCATTTCATATACAAACTCTCCTAATTTTGCAAATAACTCAAATACAGCTTCACCAATTCATGCAAAGAATCAAAATAGTCAAGTGCTTTAAAATACAATATATGGGAATAATCTCAATCCTTAAGTCTAATTGCCTCGAAACCAGCATCAATCTAGCCATACTATCAAGTCTTAATTGGAGAATAGTTAATTGAATTGTAAAAATCATGATAATTTTCAGAAATCATCGAATGATGGTTTAAAACCAAGAAACTCAAATATCTACCCTTAATCAGTGAAAAACTCAAGAGAAATTCTCATTCCTAGCTCTTCTGCATCAGGAAATCATAAAATGCAAGTTCCTTACTCATAAGCAGCTTAAAATAGACTGCTAGCTACTGGATTTATTGAGTAAGATCTAAAACAGACTAATTCTCTTTGCCTTCCTACTTCAACTAAAAGACATCCATCTGCAAATGAAACAATCGATGTTGACTCCTTTAGGAATAATATTAGCCATCAAGCTCTTCCTAAGCATCCAATAAAAGATGCTATTCAACGATCGTCTTTAAATTCTATTAATAAGTAACAAATAATTACAATATCTCAACGTAATCTTAATACTTATTTCTTTTTCTTACAGAACTTCTTGTGCAGCAAACACTGAAGGAATCGATTCTAAAAGATCTATTCGAAGTAACTCTATGCACGACAGTAATTAGCCCACTCTTAGGAGCTTAGAAATCGATATCCCGTTTGCTAATCGCCCTTCGATCAAATATGATTATTATTTTGAAACGAACCGAAATAGTACAAAAAGTAATAAATGTGGCTTTTAAGGAATCAATCCTACAACAGGATTCTCTTCGTTAGCTTCGCCTATTAGTGATTCACTGAGTCCAAGCATACAACACAAGAATAGTTCCCAATAAAGACCACCAATTCAAATGAGAACAGTTGAAGCATTTTCGTAATATGATAATTATTAGCCTCTTTATCAATCGTCTTAGACGACTAAAGCGAGCTCATCTTAACATTTTCAATAAGGAAGATCAGAATCTGTAGATAATTCAAATCTCAGATAACGGAAAAATGAAGAATGTAAGGAGAATTAATTCAGATTGTCATGGATTTTTGTTGCTTATTTTCAAATATTTGTTGGGCAGAAACAGAGAAAAGAGAGAATCGAAAAACTGATCCAATATTCTCTATAATAGACATCAACGGGAGAATACGAGATTAGCAGTCGAAACTTGCTGATTAAATAAAGAATTTTTAGTATACTCCAAAAGGAACCCAGCATTCCAAGACGAAGGAAATGCTTGGGAGATTGACGCTAGAAAGGAAAGTCAAAGAAGAAAAAATTCAATAATTTGAGAAACAAGCTCATTCCATAAAGAGAAGTCAAGAGTTTTGAATGTTCTCTTCTACAATCAGCAGTCCCTTCATTTATTTTCTGTTTTATATTTCCATTATCTCTCTCTCTCTCTACATTAATGACTCTCAAAATAAATATTTTTTAAACCTAAACTTAAAATTCTTTGTTGTGAAAATTACTTTTTCGTTTCATCAGCAACTTTATGCTTGCGTTAGCATTTCAAAGCAACTCCTTCAATTTCTGCATCCCGTAAAGTTTTAATCAAAAAAGCAAGAAGAGAAATTCAAAGGAAGGGAAAGAATTAGCTTTTTAATATCCAAAAATAACTCAATTTCACCTGAATTTTTGTTATCTCTCCAAAAAACCCAGAGATTATGAAAACAAAAATGATAGATTCCCTCCTTGCAATAATTTCATTCATTTTGGTTATTTCTTATGCAAGTGTAAATGCTTCTTAAGAAGAACGCTAGGACATTACTTTCAATTATACCCTCAGCAACAACACTGCTAGTGAATTATACACTTACTGCTACAACACTATCTGCAATTAGATGCAAGGTAGCGATACATTTTTTACTTCTGATGAATCTGTCTACATGAGCTGCACGCAAGGACGGTATTCATGCATCGAATCAGATAAAGATTTCGAGATCTAATTTGATATGTGCTAAGGGTATTGCTATCGAAATATATCATACAAATACGCCAGCAGTGAGTTTATCAAGTACAATGATTGCTAAGATAGCTGTTTAGGGTTCGCTTAAAAGAAACGAATATTTGATAACTAGTTGCAAGAGTCTAACTATCCATTTTATCATCAATTTCTTGAGTGCCAAGAAGCAAATTGCACAAGTATTCTAATGAATAACGAAGATTCCAGTGCGTTTATAAATCTAAAAACTGCATTCTTTACCTGCGAATTGTCTTCGATTCTTTGCTAAAAAGCGATGAAATCATACAACACAACATTGATTGACTCATATTGCCACTAGACTTGTGTGAATTCTATTTCAGGCACGCTAGCTATGGCTTAGAGTAGCTATCCAAGCGAAGTATTTTATTTTTAGGCATTTCTAAGTTGTAGGAGCGAGTGCTTGCAGACTAGTGAAGATCTAAGCATTAAATATTAAACTGATTTAGCATTAGAGATACAGAAAGTTAACGAGTGGAATTAGCCAGTAGTGTATGCAGATGAGACACAAATATCTTCAACGTTCTGGGCTAGTTTATCTGTTGGTGCTTCGTTTATAATAATTGTGTTAGTTTCGATCATTTATTTCATGCGATTACACTCCAAAACAGAGAAGTTTAAATATGATTTTAACTTCACTGAAAGCGAGGAAGATCCGAATAGTCTAAGTGACGACGATGAAGATGAAGAAGATGGTGATGAAAATGAAAATGGTGGAGAGGATTAAGAAGAAGAACAAGATTAAAGTTAATATAGTGAGCAAAAAAAGAAGGATTCACAGAAGCAAATGAGAAAATCAAACATAAGGGAAAGATAAGATGAAGGAGAGCAACTTGATAAAATATATCCTGATGGATTAGAGAGGAAAAAGCATAATGGATTACCAAACAAAAGAGAAGAAAATGAAACATTCAACTAGAATAAGAGTGCTAATATAATGTAGAAGAAAGTTGTTGGAGATTAAGAGTTGAATTAAGGATTGGTTGGTGATAGCTAAGTTGAAAGAATTAGAGATAATAGCAGACAGCCATTTGCATAAAGGACACCGATTTAGATGAATAGCTAGATATCGATGCAGCGAAATAAAAAGAGATCAGAAAATACTGCTTCCAGTCCTTCAGCTAAGAGTAATGGCTAAAAGCAAAGCAGTTATCCTTCAAATCCTTTATTTTCAGATATGAACATTGTTTCTGATCATTCTCCACAAAGCATTTAAGCAGCACGGCTTAATAAAGAGTAGAATAAGGATGAATAGATTCTAAGAAAAGGAGTTAGAAAAGAACGTAAAATGAAAAATAAGTAAGGAGGAGGAGGAACAAAAAAGAATGTAAATTCAGCTGAGAACTTTGATGATGATATTAGTCCGAATAATGGAAAAAGAGATGAGTTTTTGAGTTAATAAAAGTAAAAAGATTCCAAAAATATTGAAATGGAAGCTTCGGAAAAAGAACAATGAAGTAGCGCTAATTTGAGTTCTAATAATTTAGGTGAAAATATACAATCTTGTGAAAAATGGTTGTTTTTATTGAATTAACCCGCTATGCTGCAGCTTCTATCAGTTGTGAAACACGAAAAAGGATTAAGCAAAGAGCTGAAGGTATTTTTAATGAAATCAACTGAAGTAATTTGAGCCTGAGTGGGATGAATTTTTTTGTGAATTTATATTTATTTTTTTAATTGTGTGCTAGCAAAATTCTATTAATAAATCTTTTAAGTAGGTTTAGGGATTATAAATTATGGAAATATTCTTCCATAAAATGTTTTTGCTTTATACTCTGTTCTCAAGCGCAATTTGGAAAGAAGAATAATACAACAGCTTCATCTGTGCATTTCAAACAAAAAAACAAAATCTCTTAAATTACTATTGCCCATAATTTGAAATCCTGATAAACCCATCCAAGTCATCCGTAATCTTAAGATGATTTAACCAAGAACAAGAAGTCTTTTTTGGTTTGAGAAGTAGTTAAATCCAACCCAATAAAACCATTTTTGTTGTTCAAATGACTGTCTTAAACTAGTGTGAATATGTTTTGAAAATTTATTGGAATAATTCTAAAAAATGTATGCAAATATTCTAAAGTTCTTTTACAAAGCTTGAGAAAAACAAAAAAATACTACTAATAAGAATCGCTCTCTCTTCAGTCATCTAATTATGTGAGTAATGCTACACCTCTCTTAACCCAGTGCTACTCAAGTCTTGTACTTGGCAGTCTTATCCACATTACAAAATTCGTAGAATGACCTGTTGTGGAGAGTGTACCTCTTCTAGCTGAAGTTTTGTAGACAGGTGAATTATAATGAGAGAAGTTGCTGAGCTTGGTATGATGACTTGGTTTCAGTAGAAGAATCGGGCAAGATACAAACAAAACCTAATTTAAACAAAGAAAAATATTAGTAAAAGGTAGATTTATTACTAAAAATACACATACAATCTCAGAAATCCCATTTAATAAAATCAATAAGAAATTTACTTTTGGATCAGATTCATCCATTTCCATAGAAGTTGCATTCCATTTCGCTCCTTCTATGAACAGACCAAAGACATAAGCTCCATCTTCTGGCTTATTGTCTTCTTTCTAAGCAATCACAGCGAAATCAAAATCAATTTCGTCGATTGGAATAGTGTATTTTCTAGCGAAATTCTACAGTACACCAGTTAAAAACGATTATGTGAAATAAAACCCAGAAATCCAGAAATTGCTTGGTGCTGACACATCAATCCAATCTTAGAAAAACTTCAATCTAGCACGGAGATCCACGATATACGCACCAAGAGCTTTAAGTGAAGGATATGATTTTTCCATCCAGATTTAAGGAACTTTTCCATCGATAATTTACTTACATGCTCTCTCTAGACTTTAGTTAAGTAGGATCTTTCCCTGAAGTGCAAGCCGAATGTCTTTTAAAGAGCTGAGAATCACACTGATTAATTTGTTAAATCTACTTAATTCTTAGGTTAACACTGTGTTCATAGATTCATTGTAATTCACAGGATATTTAGTTGTAGCCAATTCAAGATCGAATTCTTATGGGAAATCATTCAAAATCGAGTCAATTAGTTTTTTCAATACATCATCTTGAGATGCACCTTCAGTTGAAGCACCCTCACTTGAACATAACAGCAAGGAATCTAAGAATAAGGAAGTTTCATTTATGTCTTTCGTTATGTCTGCGTTAGAATGGAAACCAAATACTTCAGGACTAGCATAAATTGGGAGATTTTTGATGAATTCTATGATTTGGGAATGTTCTTCAGTTTCAGGAACGCGATAGTGTTCATCAGGAGCAAATTTGTAAAGTGGATCTTCGATTAGATTGATGTTGTAGTAGTCGTTCAGGAGAGTGTTGATGAGCCTTCGATCTTTGTCATCTGTAACTCTGCCACCGTAGTTACATTCGGAAGTTAGATATTTCAAAGCAGCAAATGGGATCTCGCTGTTTACTTGGGGGTTTCAAGATCAAACAAAAAAAGGAATTATTAAAGAGAAAATTAATTGTATTCTTATTTACATGGACTTTCATGGAGGAACATATGAAGTTATTTGACACTGATTCTGAGATCTGATTCGTTGAATTCATAGGCAATATTCCATCCAAGTGGTCCATATTTCCTTCTTTCCTGGATTACTGCATGGAAGAAGCACAACCCGAAAAGTAGACTCTTGAATCCATGCGAATTCGAGCATCCATCAAAGAAATCTGGACGAGAAATAGGATCAGTTAGGTAGCTTCCAAGTAAATTAGACTTAAGTCCTTTTGGTGCTTCTGTAGTCATTTTCACACCTCCTTGAAGAATCGCAGTTGGGAATCGATCAGAAGGGTATGATGTCAGCCATAATCTGAATTCTGGATCAATCACGCTAGGATTAAATTCTTCAATGACTTTCTCTAAAGTAGGCATCCAACTCACAGCTAAATGGCAATTCTATAACACAACCCAGCTACCAGTTTTCTACCCTTCTTAGATCATTTTCAAAGCTGCTGGTCCTTATCCTTATCCTAAGGAAATTGCATTAATAGTCTTTTTCTTTAATTCTGCAAAACTATTCAACGAAGCAAATGGATCTGAGCCTGGAGATAATATGAAAATTAACGGCGTTAAGCTTGTTGAGTCGACATATGTTTGAGCTAAATCAAATGGAGGTGGTTCAATGAATTTCTTTCCTATTTGTTCAGTGATAAAATCAACTACAGCTGGGATAAGTTTATCTGGCCTTAAAGTTCTGAGAATCAATAACCTATGGAAGGAGTTAAATTTATCAGCAATGTCTTTAGGAAGATGTTTCTTATGTGGTTCAGGGGAATCATAGATTTCCTTCCACGTTTTGCTGTAATCGTAGAACGTCATAAAGAAATCTTCAAAACCTTTTAAGGTACTTATCCTAAGAAACAAAAACATAAACAAAACTTGTAAAGAAGCACCCCACAAGACTATTAAGAATAATAAGCTTTTACCTATTGATCTCTCCCCATGATTTGTTCGATAACCAAGAGCAATCTGCAGGTAATTATGGAAGTTTATCTGAAACAGCTAATCCACCAGTTAACAAGAATCTGAAATGCTCATTGCTAACTTCCCCTTTGAATTCCATGAGTCTTTCACAAAGCACAAAGGATAAGAGTAGTTTATCTTTTTCAAAGAGGGATCGGCAGATGTTTGTGTACAGAGAATACAAGAAGTAAGTTTTGAGATTTGCTAAACGAACTGATAAATCATCTGATCGAGCAGATTTCATGATAGATTAGCTGAACAGATCGATGTAGTACACTAAGGAGTACTAGTACATAGGATCTATGCTAACCAAGTCAGATATGGCGAAGAACAACTAGGAAGCTACAAAAAAATGAACAAAAATAATCAAAATTTGCTTGATTTTTTTTTCCATTTTTACAAAAATAATATTTTTCAATTCCAATCTTTTCCTTACCTTCTTATGATACTTCCTGATATTCTTATCTCGCAGTATCGATGCTTTTCTCTGTAACTTCAGCTACTGATTGCTTTTCTTTAATCTCATTGGACATTTCTTTGGAAGCTGTGAGTACTTTAATCGCTTCTTCATCAGTGAGAATATTCTTATCCGACGACAAAACTTACAATATTTTCTCTTCAATTTCGAATAACTAAGCCTTATTATGTGCCCCATCGATAATCAGCCGTTCTTTTTCTTCTTCTAAATCTGGTCTCTCTTTCTTCACTAAGATCCCTAGAAGTTGATCATTCAATCCTTCGTATGTGATCATGAAATTCAGCAATGTAACCTTCGTGGATATTTCCGGTAAATAATGTGGATTTCGATATTTCGTTGTGATGTAGAATTTAAACTCCTTGGAATATTCCAGTGTCTAATCACCGAGCTTAATAAACAGAGTATTGCCTTTCAGGAACGTTTATTTCAATAGAATCGGTGAAAGTGATGGATCTAACTCTTCTCCAACATTCTCCAGCAAAACTGGTTTACCAAATTAAATTGCATTTTCCAGTGTTCTAAGATAATCTGAATCACTGAGCTTTATAACTTGCAGATTCTTTGCACTTTCCATTTTTTTAATCCATTTATTCGCTTGATTCTATGGATCAATGCACAATGGCCATCTTCGCGCTTTAGATATCACAATTGCGTTGTCAATTGAAAAATTATCACTCGGCAACCCTTCTAAATTCCATTATCTAATTTTAACTTAATCTCCAAGAACTCTGCTTAAACTGAATACTTCGCTTGACGGAATGTGTCTCTCATGCGATAATTTGTTCCATTCTTCGATAATCTATTATCTAAACGCTGAAGTAAACGCACCAAGATATGCTACTACTCCTGAAGCGATTAATACATCGCCAGTTAGCATGTCATATTATGATTTAAGATCCTCAGCAAGTTCTTTCCATCTTCCTTTTTCACCTCCTAAGGATTCTATTAGTTATGTAGCTCTCTCTAGCTGTAATTTACAGTCTTCATGACGTAGCTATAATTTTATTTTGTTACCCTATGTGTATGCCAATTCGTCGTTGAGTTTTTTAACTTTGTCATTTGCTTCTTTGAGTTCTTTTTGTTTTTTCGATAAAGTTGCATTCAGCCCTGCAACTTTTTCTTCAGATGATTTTAAAGCTATTTTCTTAGGTTTGACTTTCTTGTAGACAAAGTAATAACTGTATATACCATTTATCCACATGATAATGCATTTACAAGCAGTCGATGCATTTGCTACCACTGCAATATCTAAATTCTTCTCATTCGCGGGGTCTTTGATGAATTTTCCAAGATTCAAAATTATCCCTTCTTCTACATTGTCTCTGTCGAAGTTCATTAAGGTTTACAGTAACCCTTGATTGTTTAAGAGTTTCAAGGACGCAGCCCACCAATCGATTTCGATTCTGAGAGTTTCTTAGTTTTTCTTTTTTTCACTTGGATTTGGATATAGAATCAAGCAAAGAGCTTGCATAACGATTTTAATAACAATTGGAGGACTTTTCATGGATTTTAGTTGATCAATATCCTTACGATCTAAGACTTTAAGTGCATTTTCTGCCGCTTCCAATGCAGGCATAGCTTCTTCAAGATCTTTTTCACAATCTTCTTTAATCGCATTTGCTTCATTAACAGCAATCTAAACAATTGCTTCTTCTGATAAAATAGCAGTTTTCAATACATCAGCTTCTTTAGCTTATACAGTCACTTCAATTTCTTTCTTTTCAGTATCAATAGCAGCTTGTTTTAATTATGGCTAGAGTGCTTCAAGATCTTCTTGCATTTTACCGATATTTTACTCAGTTATGATGATTTATTCATAACCATTTTCATATTTGTATTGATCATTTTAGAGTTTTTTTCGTTTTTCTTCGAGTAATACATTGAAGCTTTAAATCATTTCAATGTATGATGTTGGTGTGACATAGTATTTTCTAGAAGAAAAAATGAAAAAACAGAATTATTTAAGGAAATTATCTAAATCAAGAAAAATAATAATAATTGACAAGAATTTTTGACTTTCTGAGTTTATTTGAAAAAAAAAATATTTTACCTCCTGAGTTTTTCATAGAAAGTCTTCGACCAATCGATCGTCGATTAATGGAAGAACTACAGCAATTCAATGCAACTCTTTTTGATTGTCTTATCCATCGGTATGCTAGCTGTGAATTTATTAGCCACACTGAGTAGCGCATCTTATGGCCATTCTGAAAACCAATCGATAGTACAGCAATTCACAAGTGATGGGAACATTCTAACTCTTGTACGGAAAGCATCACCAATCGGAGAGAAACACAGCACAATATGTAAATTTTTCTTAACTCTCTCGATGAAGTACAGATACATTTACGCGGGAGTACCTTCTTTTGATTTACCTTCAGCTTTTGCAGCAACACGCATTTTTTCTAAGACTTCAGCTTTTTCGTCTGCAGCGAATAAATTAGGTACCTCAAAGGTGTTTAGCAAACTGTTTATGTCCTCCACGAATGATTCCTGAGGGAAATAATTAAAACAGAAATGAAAGAAGAATAACAGACAGGCAGTGAAAGGGAGATTTGTCAAAATTACTTATTTAATTTATGAGTCCGTGAAAAGGAACACAGTTGGTTTTCCTAATGCACCAGCGTTTTTCATAATAAGTTTGAGATCTTCATGGAATTCTACCTTCCCATATTGCTTCGAAATCTCAATCTAGCAGACAGTGTAGTCACTTATACTTGAAGCTAACCTAGTTAGACTTTGTCTTCCCGAACCACCGACACCTACTAGCAATGCATTTCCTCCTGGACTTTTCAATATTCTAGCGATAACTAGTAAATGCTCAATAGCAAAACTAAACAGCACTAAATCCATAGGTTTATCTGTCATCATATTGTAGTTAGCTAGTCCTTGTTCAACAGCGTTTTACAGTCTGTCCTTATCTAGTACTTCTTCGTAATATCTCTTCTATGCACCCATAGGATTCATGACATCAGTCCAAATCAATCCACGCATTTCTTCGATTGTTGTAATTTTGCTATCTTTCTACCCTTTAGCGTCTGGTTTGTCTAAATGAGCGAAGATATTATCGAAATTCAAACTCATTCGAGCTACAACTTTTCGGACTTCCTCGAGCAAGTACAAGCGGTCGTCTATGGAGAGGAGAAAAACAAAAGATTTAAAAGAAGTTTTTTGACAGAAAAAAAATCTATTTTCTAACGACATTTAATAATTTTGTTACCATCATTGACAAGTCTATCTGAGAATACTCTCCAAATCTCATGGACAAAGAGTCTTGCCATGACTTCGGGAGTTGGTACTTTATCTTTGTCACTCATGCAAATACCGAAGATCACCTTTGCAAAGTCTCTTAAGTTGAATAAGTAATGTGACTTCGTTGGAGTTGGAAGTAACTCGCTCACTGCTTGCTTGTAGATATCCAAAGTACCTAGAAAAATGATAACAATAATAAGATAATATATACCAAAACTCAATTATTTATTCCTGTATTTGTATTTCAATTATCACCCCCCCCTCCACCCATTAATTCCTCCTTTTACCAGTGATGATCTTGGAAGCGAATTTTTAGACATCAATTGGGAATGATCCTTTCTTGAGATACCACTCTAAAATCGTTCCAAATATCCTATGCAAGCTTTCATCATCAAAATTCGTCAAACTCAACAAACTCATATGACGAAGTATTCTCGGAGTCACAAACGTTCTTCCTCCTCCAGGTGGTCCCATCGCACTAACTAGCGTAGTATCTATAATCGTCTTGAACTACTTCTCTTTATCTTTATTATCATACCATCCACCTTAATCTAATTTCTACCTAAGAATCTCAATCGGTGGTTATGCACCCCATCCTTCCTTAGCAGGCATATTCAAATCATCTACAAAGATCACACATTTTTTCATTCTCGGTCCATACACACCCTTAGAAATCCTATCTAGCCTAGAATCAACAATTTCTTGGGTTTACGTGCAGGAAGTTTACGCACTGAACCCAATTTCGATGGTAATGTATTTCTACGCGTCTAAGAAATTACTTAAAATATTCTTAATATACGTTGATTTTCCAGTACCTGTTGGGCCACATAACAGCAATGAGTATTCATCTGCAATAGCTGCCTTCACCATATGTGAATATCTAGCCGTGTCAGTTGTTTAAATGAGAATTTCTTGAGGTTATATTTTCGCTGGAATTTCTTCTTTTTTGATTTAATCTATCCACAATACCCACTCTGCCATAATAACTTTCTTTCCACCACCTCCTACTGATTCCTTGTTCATTAGTGTGTACTCATATAGATTAGCTCTTTCAGGTAGAGACATTTTTTTCTTTGGTATTTTATCATTCTCTAATGGAATATCGCCACCAGCTAATCTCTTCAAGAAAACATCAAATTATTTCCTGCAATCCGTCGTCAAGGAACCGCCTATTCCCCAAACAAATGCGAAGATAAACATGGAATCGATTGTTTGAGCTCGAGATTTCGCATCACCAAATTATTAATAATATTTTTCATCTTCAAAATCCTTAATCAAATGTGTTAGTAGTCTCATTGTAGTAAGCACGAGATTCTAATCTTGCGTAGGGGATATTTCCGATCCTTTATGTCTGATCCATTTCAATCCAGCATCGATCATGAATCCAAATAGCAGATCTATTTCGGCAATATCATCAGAATCAAATGTTTTCGGCAGGAACTTCTTCCAGGAATGATAGATTGGTTGCCATCCCATGCTTGTTGGTTCCATGTAGATCATACCACAACGAGAGACAGTAGCAGGTGATGCAGCTTGCAAGTCCATTGGCTCGAAGATGAGATTCATAGGTTTAGACATAGCGATGATTTCACCGCTCATTAGGCAAAGTTTTTTGTTGTCATCTAAGACAGTGTTCATGTTTTCAATCCAAACAGCATCGACAGGTCCATCAAATACAAGCCATTTACGGTCATCATCTAATCGAAAGAATAAAAAATAAGTTGAAAAAGGGGAAGCAAAATGTAGAACATTTCAAGTAAAAAATACCAAAAAATTCATTTATTTTTGCATTTTTTATATACCTTCCATCCGCGCGAAAACACGATACTTAACAGCAAGCACACCATCTGTCCATTCATGGGATATTTCATCATTAAA
>Ga0302271_10000481_pt1 | contig 39166 bp, 40 predicted proteins | sample III_Bog_N1_1_FD_198767 | JGI IMG/M metagenome (GOLD analysis project Ga0302271, IMG submission 198767) | Peat permafrost microbial communities from Stordalen Mire near Abisko, Sweden - III_Bog_N1_1 | ecosystem: Environmental > Terrestrial > Soil > Wetlands > Peat | place: Sweden: Abisko... | reverse complement strand
TCTGTTGCAGAGAGCAAATCTTAGCCGAAGATATGTATTTTTCTTCCAAAATGGGTGGCGTACTATGCAAAGAATGCCATTCTCAACTTGAGGTAAAAACAAAAATGCATCACAAATTGAGAGATTTTTTACTTGCAATGCTCCAATTTGATTTTAATTTTGAAAGTGATTACGACAAAAAAGCCAATGAAAGGGTTTGCAGTGTTTGTTTTGAACTTTTAAAAGATTATATTCAAACTCATTCACCTAAAAAATTCAAAACAACAAAAATGCTTCAGGAAATTAGCTGAACTTAGCATGTTTATTTTTTTGTTGTCGGGCAGGTATGCCCGACCTACTCTAATACGAAATGTCAGGACTTTAGGGTGAACCTCGGCTTTCGTTTGATGAGAAATTCATCAAACGAAAGCCGTCCCCAAGAGGGTGTAAACCCGAGTCCGCCCGGCAGGAAAAAGAGTGATTTTTCTTTTGCCTTCTTTCTCCGTTGAGCTATGGCGAAACGTGAGAAATGGCGTCACGGTTTATATGAATTGTTCAAATTGTACAGCAATCTCCAATAGGGACTAGGTTACTTTTTCTTTTGTCGTCGATATAAAAAAGAAAAAGTAACATAGAAATTTAAAATAATTAATCGATGCTTTGTCGGCCATTTGAAAAATAAAATATTTTTCAAATGGCCGTTACATTTCTACAAATGTAGTAATAAAAGTTTACTAAAGTTAATATTAGGCCCCAATTGTTAATTTTTTTTAACTAATAGCAAAATAAAATACGTTCATGTTTTATAATGATAATAGAAGATCGTTTTAACATGTGATAGGTTAGTGGAAAATTGAATAGAAAAGAACAATTGGCTGAACAAAAAGAAGTTTTGTACAACAAAACTAACAGTTCCAATCCCATTAATAACAATGGGATCATTGCTCGTATCAATTCTCTGAATACTAGAACCTCATCAAATAAAATGTATGGGGGCTACAATCAAAATCCAATTAACAATTTTTCAAACGTAGATTACCCGGATTTATTACAATCTTTAAATGAAGTTTTAAAAAATAAAACAAACATTAATGATTTTTTCTATTCTGTTCACAATGTTTTAACAAACAGTTTACAGTGCCACTTTACGGCACTCGGGGTGTACCACAACCAATCAAATTATATAAATTTGAAGTTAATCGATAAAATAGGTGGAACATATACTTCAAGGATTTTTGCATCTGAAGAAGACAGTCCTCTTATAGGTTGTTACAAAACTCAATATTCCAGCGTAAGACCCGATTCTAAATTTTTAAACATCTCCTATCTACAAAATAGCCCAGTTGCGGTTGTTCCTTTAATCTCTGTAAACAACTGCCTCGGAGTTATGCTTGTGGGAGATAACAACGCTAAAAAAAATATAGAATTATATTCACTTTTATCAAATCACATGGCTTTATTTATGCACAACGCCGAATTAATTGAAAAAGCGAATGAAAATACCAATATCGATTCTTTAACTCTATTAAGCAACCATAGAGGTTTTCAAGAAATTCTATCAACCGAAATTGCAAGTGCAGATGCCAGAAACAGCAATTTGTCCATAATTATTATGGATATAAACCACATTTCTAAAATCAATAGAGAACTTGGTCACGCAAAAGGTGATGAAGTCATCAAACTTCTTGCTGAAAAAATTAAGCTAAACATAAGAAGCTCTGATACAGCCGGAAGATATGGCGGAGATGAAATTGCAATCATATTGCCGGATACTGACACAGAAGAAGCTAAATATATTGCAGAATTCTTGACTTATAGCCTTTCATGCAGTTTTGTCGACGACGTGGGACCGGTTAAAGTTTCTGTTGGGATTAGCACTTATCCTAAATGTTCAACAGATCAAGAAAAATTATTAATTTTGGCCGAACAAGCAATGTATGTTTCGCAATCAACCGGTTACAAAGATGGGATGTCCGCCATTGTGAGCTCTTTAGATGTCAATTTCTGGGATAATACAGCTCTTAAATCTTTTGCAGAAGTCTTGAGTAAGCGTCACTCACAACTTGGTATAAACTTTGAAGACGAATTGGTCAACAAATTCAACAACGAACAAATAAAATCTCAAAACCACTTAATGGAAATGGTAACTTCCCTGGCCGGTGCAATCGATGCAAAAGATACCTACACAAAAGGTCACTCAACTTCTGTATCCAGATATTCAGAAGCACTTGCAAGGGCATTAAATTTGCCAGAAGCAGAAGTCGAAAGAATTTCATTGGGAGCACTATTGCATGACGTGGGCAAAATAGGAATTCCTGAAAATGTCTTAAAAAAACCTACCAATCTTTCCGAGGAAGAGTGGGAAATTATGAAACAGCATCCGGTAATCGGAGCAGAAAAAGTTTTGATGCCAAATGAAGCTTTAAGAGATTTGATACCAATTGTAAAATACCACCATGAACGTTGGGACGGTACAGGCTATCCCGAGCAATTAAAAGGTGAAGATATTCCGTTTTCTGCAAGAATTGTATCTGTTGCAGATGCTTATCATGCACTTATCAGTGACCGCCCTTACAGAAAAGGTTTGGGAGTCGAAAGAGCTTGCGAAATTTTAAAAATGGGTGCCGGAATTCAATGGGACAGAAATTTAGTAAGACAATTCATTCAAATTGCACCATCTTTATCCACGATGGTATAAAAATTTACAAACCATGAACCCTTTTAAGCAAAGAAATTCATCCTTTTACACGAACTACCAGGGTTGAATTCCTTAAAATCAATGCTATAATAATAGAATACTTATGGAAAAGTTAAAAAACTTATGGAAAAGTTGAAAGAGGGTTTACTATGTCATTAACTATTACCGGAACAGGAAGTGGTCTTCCTATTAGTACCTGGGTCTCACAGTTAGTAGCTATAAAACAGGCAGATATAGACACTATTAGTACTCAAAAAGATACCCTAACTAGTTCAAATTCTGCTCTTTCTTCCATAAAAAGCGATTACAGTAGCTTGCTCACATCATTGCAGGCTATCACTGATGCTTCTTTTGGCTCAACAAACAATGTATTTGCACAAAACCAAGTAACATCAGGAGATTCAACCATTATAAGTGCCTCTGTTACTTCACTTGCTGCCAAACAAAATATAAACGTTTTAGTTACGCAACTAGCGACCAGCACCTCTGCACAAAGTACCTCTGCAACTCCGATTACAGGCCAGGTAGATAGAGACACCAAGTTTTCATCTTTGGCAAACGGAGAAGCAACTGCAGGTACAATGAGTGTTTACGTAGATAATAAAAAATACAGTATTGACGTAGCAAGCGATGATACCGTAGGTGGGATTTTGGACAAAATCACAAGTGCTACAGGACTTTGGGCTGGAGTTACAAATGGTAAAATTGCAATTGGGGACGCAGCACCTGTGGGTGATGCAGCTCCTAGTTCTACAAAAAATATCGTGGTAGGTTCAACTTCGGACACATCAAATTTTTCTTCTATTACCTCTTTGAAAAAAAATGATGGGGGCGGCTATCAAAGCAATCAGACGGTTTCAAAAGTAAACTCATCTGCTCTTTTAACAAGCACTGATGCCGGATTTGCTACACAAATACAAGCCGGCTCTTTTAAAATCGGAGATGCCACATTTACTATTGATTCAACAACAACCTTAAAAGGTTTGCTTTCAGCAATAAATTCCAGTGCAACCGCAGGAGTGAATGCTTCTTGGGATGGAACAGCAGGAAAAATGGTGCTTACTTCAAAGACCCAAGGTGCTTACAATATAAATATTGAAAATTTGTCCGGCAACTTTACTGACGCTATGGGACTCACAAGTTCTACTTATGATGAGAATGGTGCTGTTACTGATTCTAAGATAGTAACTGATTCTCAAACAGTTGGGAAAGTGGCTATTTTGAAAATTAACGGGTCCGAAATTATTTCTCCATCGAATACGGTTACCAGCGATGTCTCCGGAATTTCAGGATTAACAATGACACTAAATAAATTAAGCACAGGAACCACAACAACAAGTCTTAACGTCAGTACTGATAACTCTTCGCTGACTTCCGCATTGAATTCCTTCATTTCAAAATTTAATACGGCCATCACAGACTCTGACGCTGTAACTGCTAGCGATGGTTATTTATATGGCGAAAGTACTTTAACAATGATTAGAGATAATATTCGTCAAACCGCAACAGCAAGCGTAAACGGACAAACAGGCTATACTTCACTTGCTTCAATCGGTATAACAACTGGAGCAATCGGATCAGATATTACTGCGAACACAAACCAATTGGTAATAGACTCTACTGTATTTGCCAAAGCACTTGCCGACAACCCAGATGCAGTAAAACAACTGCTTATTGGCGACGGTACAAACGAAGGAGTGTTGACTAAATTGCAAAATCAAGTCAATTCTTCACTTGATTCAACCAACGGCTTTTTTGCGGCTAGAGCAAAAACCTATGATGATCAAATTACAGATTTGACAGATACTATTACCCAAAAAAATGATGATTTGGTAACCTATAAAACGGATCTTGAAACAAAGTTTAATTTAATGGATCAAATGATTGCTTCTATGCAAAGTCAATCTTCCCAAATTACTGCCCTTTTCTCATAATCATTAAGCTAGTTTGAATTTCCTCAAAGGTTATATCATTATAACAAGCAACAATTGATTTTGATGTCGGAAGAATGAAATTGATTTTTCCGTCTTCAACTTTTTTGTCTAGTTTCATTAATTCGATTATTTTTTTGTGCTTAAATTTAGGCATCTTTTTAATTATAGAATATTTATCAATAAGACCCAAAGCCCGGTCTTTATAATCTTCTGAAATTAAATCCCTTTTGTATGCGAGAACAATTGAAAATTTCATTCCATATACTACAGCTTCTCCGTGGGTGAATTTTTTATAATTGGTTATCCTCTCTATGGCATGGGCTAAAGTATGGCCAAAGTTAAGAATTTTTCTTAACCCTTGTTCTTTTTCATCCTGAGTGACCACTGCTATTTTTAATTTAAGCGAAGTTTTAACAATTTCGCTTAAAACAGGGAGATTACGCTCAAAAACTCTCTCGGGGTTTGCCGACAAAAACTCGAAAAAATCATACTGCTGAGAATCCCCACAGCTTTTCTCTATAAATGCGTATTTAATAACTTCGGCCAAACCGGTTTTATACTGCCTTTCATCGAGAGTATGCAAAAAGTTAAGATTGCAAAAAACTGCTTTTGGCTGATAAAAAGTCCCGACCAAATTTTTACCCAAATCGGTGTTGATAGCAACTTTGCCACCAACGGATGAATCAACACAGGCAAGCAATGTGGTTGGGATTTGGATAAAATCGATTCCTCTCAGATAAGTTGAAGCGACAAATCCTGCGATATCTCCGACAACACCCCCTCCGATTGCCACTATAGCATCTTTTCTTTCAAGTTTATTTTTAGAAGCAAAATTTAAAATTTTCTGATAATTTTTGAAATTCTTTTGGTTTTCGCCATCTTTTAAAACATATTTGATTGAATTTTTAAAATTCAGTTGATCTTCATAAATTTCATTAACCTTTTCACTCACCACAAGAAGAATTTTATTTGCATTTGTGTACTCAAAAATTCTATCCCCAATTTTTTCTATTCGGTCAGAATCAACAAAAATAGGATATTTTTTATCCGGTGAAATTTCCATAAAAATCTCGTTATTTGGCATATTTGTCACACTCTTTCAAGATTTCATCTAAAATAGTATAAGCCTGTTTTTGGTTAGTGTCAATTGTAAAATGGGCTTTTAAATAGTTTTTCTCCCGCTTCTTTAAAAGAGTTTGAATGGTTTTATCTGAAAAATCTTCCCCCAACATTGGACGATTTGGATGATTCTCATTTTTAATTCTGTTAAAAAGTTCCTTGGGTGTTGCTTTGAGATAAAAAACAAGTCCGTTTGCTTTCAATAAATATTGATTTCTAGAATTTTCGAAAGCACCTCCGCCTGTAGAAATGATTTGATTTTTATTTGAAGCAAATTTTTTAATTGCTTTTTCTTCAAGCTCTCTGAAATATGCCTCGGAGTATTTTTCGAAAATTTCAGAGATACTTAAACCAGCTTCTTTTTCAATTTCAGCATCAATATCCGCATAGCTAAAGTGCGACAAAAGTTTGGACAATTTGCCGCCGATATAGGTTTTTCCTGCTCCCATCATTCCGACCAAAACAATATTTTTATTATTATTCTCGTGTAACTTTGAACTCATATTTTATTTAACCCGACTTGAATAATTGATTTTAATCTCAGTTATATTATCTTTTCCGAATTTATTCAAAAACTCATCTACCAAAACACAAGCAATCATTGCTTCTGCAACCACTGCACACGAAGAAACAGCACACACGTCAGATCTTTCAAAATGAGCTTCAGTTTGCGAATTATCAGCAAAATCAATTGTCGAAAGAGGTTTTTTTAGAGTTGGAATTGGCTTCATACTAGCTTTTACAACCAAATTTTCACCATTGGTCATCCCACCTTCGATTCCTCCTGCATTATTGGTTTTTCTGAAATATTGTCCATTCTCAATATAAATTTCATCATGCATCTGACTTCCAAAAACCTCGGCTGATTTCACCCCAAGACCTATTTCCACTGATTTTACAGCTGGAATACTCATAACTGCTTGAGCTATAAGCCCATCAATTTTTCTATCCCACTGAACGTGAGAACCCAAACCGACAGGTAAATTTTCAAAAACCACTTCAAATTTTCCACCCAATGTGTCTCCTTGAATTTTTGCCGATTCGATTTTTTCTTTGATTGCTTCTTCTTCAAACGCATCTGCAATTTGTGTAACTTGAGAATAGCAAGAAATAGAAAACTCTTTCAAAATTTGTTTTGCAACAGCACCAACTGCGACATCCATAGCTGTTTTTCTTGCACTTGAACGCTCCAAAACATCTCTCAAATCTTTAAGCTTATATTTTATACTCCCCGCAAAATCAGCGTGCCCCGGACGAGGCTTAGTGAAAGATTTTTCTTTAATTAATTTGGAAATTACTTCATCATTTAAATTAATTTCTTCTACACTCATAACTGTTTGCCAGTTTTCAAAATCCTTGTTTTTAATTTCCAAACAAATAGGGGCACCGGTTGTTTTACCAAATCTGACCCCTGATTTTATTTCAACGGTATCAGATTCTATCTTCATCCTATCACCCCGGCCAAAACCTCCTTGGCGGCATTTTAATTCGCAATTGATAAAATCTAAATCAATTATAAAACCAGCAGGAACACCGTCTATTATGGCGTTTAGACATTTACCGTGGGATTCTCCCGAAGTTAAAAATCTGAAATTATTCAACATTAATCTTTTCCTACTATTTAGTTATTTGTTTTTATTTTACCACAAAGTAATAGGTGAAACGTGAAAGGTTTTCAATACTCATTTCACTTTTCACTTTTCACTCATTTACTATTTAGCATATTTGAGAAAAATCTGTTCCTTTGTCTGCATCAATTCTTCGACTATCAGCCATTTTCCATTAGGCTGTTTTTGAACAACCATGGAACTTTTTAGTTTATAATCACTCAAAGAAGGCTTTCTTAAAGACTCTATTTTGTATCCATTTGGAACTTTTGAAATCTTAACTTCAGAATAAGCGTTTGTGTATTTTTTCATTTTAGCAAGCTTTCCGCTAAATTTCATCTGGCTTCTGTAAGTATCAATAGTAAATGGAACATTTACCAATTTTCCATCAGGCTTAATTACCTGCCTTACAATTTTGGCACTGTCAGAATACAAATTTGGTAAAGTTGTACTGTAAGTATTTGAAGCGGTTACATAACTGTTGAAAAATGCTAAGGCATCTTCTCTATCGGCTGCAAAAACGCTCAATCCAAAAACAAGTATAAAAAGTGTCAATAATAATTTCTTCATAATATGCCCCTTTAAATTAATATTAACCAATTTTAGCACAAAAAAATCATTTTAAACCCAATCTTTAGGCTATAATTGAGAATAATCTTGTTTTAAGGAAAATAATACTTTAATTTAAAAAAAACACATGAAAAGGAAACGGAGTTCGGGGCAAAGCCCTGATGTTACGTAGAATTTTTTTCTCTTTCTCTTTTAATCGCAAAAAAGAGAAAAAAATGAACGTAAAAAACCAGTTTTTAAACCAAATAAAAAGACCAAACCATTTGGTTTGGTCTTTTTATTTGGTTTACTTTTTTACTTTTTCAAGAAATCAGGAATCTCAATGTTTGAAATGCTTGGACTGAAATCGTTAGATACTTTCTTTTGATTAAAAGCACCTGAGAAAAAGTCCGCTGCACTAAGTGTTTTAGAATCAGCATTTTCTGAGATTGGAGATTGATTTCTCAATTCAAAACCGGTTGCGATAACTGTGATTTGAATTTCACCTTGAATTTTATCATCCACAACCGCACCGATTATAACTTTCGCGTCATCAAGAACAGCTGAGTTTATAATGTTTGTAGCATCGGTAACTTCGTGCAACGTCATATCAGGACCACCTGTGATATTAACAATTACGCCGCTTGCTCCGTTGATTGAAGTTTCAAGAAGTTGAGAATCGATAGCTGTTTTTGCCGCATCAACCGCTCTGCCTTCACCTTGACCACGTCCGATACCCATAAGAGCCGAACCTGAAGCTTGCATAACACTCTTAACGTCAGCAAAATCAACATTGATAAGTCCAGGAATTGTGATAATATCAGAAATCCCTTGAACCCCACGCAATAGAACTTCGTCTACAACAATGAAAGACTCTTGAAGAGAAACTCTTCTATCTACAACGTCCAACAACTTGTCGTTAGGAATAACAATCAAAGCATCAACTGCTTCTCTTAATTTTTCTAACCCTTGAGCTGCTTGGTTTTGTCTGCGTTTTCCTTCGAAAGAGAAAGGCTTTGTAACAACACCGATTGTTAAAATCCCAAGTTCTTTTGCGATTTTAGCAACGATAGGAGCTGCACCAGTTCCAGTACCTCCGCCCATGCCTGCTGTAACAAAAACCATATCAGCACCATCAAGTGCTTCTGTTATTTCTTGTTGAGCTTCTTCAGCGGCTTTTTCGCCGATTTGAGGCTCTCCACCGGCACCAAGACCGTTTGTCAATTTGGCACCAAGTTGAATTTTATTTTTAGCAGTCGAATACTGCAATACTTGCAAATCCGTGTTCATCAGCCAAAAATCAACCCCACTAAGTCCTGCTTTAATCATTCGATTAACAGCATTTCCACCGCCACCGCCAACACCGATTACTTTGATGCTAGCCGGACTAATCATTGGTTTTTGTTGTAAAGCTTCTTTTTTTCCGAAGATATCTGGTCCAAAATTTTCCACTTATTATTCCTCATTTTTTTAAACTACTTACTCAATATATAATATCATACTATTTTAAATAGAAAAAATAGTAAAGAACTATAATCAAATTATCATTTAATTTTAATATAAGTTCAAGAAACTTCGTACTTTGTAAAGAAATCATTACAAAAACGAGTGAAAGGTGAAAAGTGAAAGGTGAAAGGAATGCTCGAATATTTTTACCACATTTTGCCTTTTACATTTTACTTTTTGCCTCATCGGGTATTCCGTACAAGACCGACTCGCAAATGGAATTCAAAGAATAATGATAAATTTCAAACTTATACCCTTGCAAAAGATTATTAAGATAAATCGGGATATCAAACAATTCATTGTAACTGTGATAAATACAGATGGCAAGCTGCGGACGATGATTAGTTATAGTGTTTTGGGCTCCTTTTAAAGCGGGCAATTCACAACCCTCAACATCCATCTTTATAAAATCAATTTTTTTAATGTTATTTTCCTTAACAAAGTCGTCAATGGAAACAGTTTTGATAACATGGCTTGTTACCAAATGGGAAAATTTGGGATTTATGTTGACCATTGATGCACTGTTTTGTTCTGAAAAATTAAGCTCGCCTGAATTTTGAAACAAACCTTTTTCAATTACTTCCACTTTACCAGATTCTGTTATTATACTGTCGTTTACCTCACATTTGAATTTTTCATACATAGGTTCAAATGCATAAATTTTCTCCACATTTTTTAATCTATCCAAAAACAACAGCGAAGTCCCTGCATCATAAGCTCCTCCACTAATAACTGTCTTTATTGAATCTTTATCGATAAAATCCAAATACTGCTCACGCATATGAGGGAAAATCTTTTTATTTTGTTCTGCCAAATAATTTGCCAATTTTTTAAAGCAAGGTTTGCAATTATATGCATGAACAATAAGTTCAAATATTTTTTTACTTTCTGGGGATGAAAGAATTTTTTGAACTTCCTCAACTCTGACAAAATCCTCAAATTTGTTGTCGTCTTCAACTAGCCCAACTTCTTCTGTGGCATCGGGAGAAAAATTAACAAAATGCATATAATTATTAATCCCATAATGTCTCAAAATAGTTTCCATAATAGGAATATTTGAATAAGACCCAATAAAAATTAAGTCAAATTCTCCTTTAAACTCTTGAATGGTCTTAATCGAACGGACGGCTATTCCCTCTACTTCGCCTTTTATAAGTTTGTCAAAAAAACAAACTATTTTTAAATCAGGCCGATTTTTTTCAATATAGTGTTTAACCAAAAGTCCCACTAAGCCCGCACCATAAATTGCGATTTTTAAATCTTTTGATATATTTTTGATTTGTTGCATTTAAACTTTCTACTTAAATATTCAATAGAAATTATAGCACAAAAAGGCAAAGAGCAAAGAGCAAAAGGCAAAAGGTATGATTATTAATTTTTGCTTTTTACTTTTTGATTTTCGCTCACCTAAATCGACAAAATATAATTCAACAGAGTTCTGACACCTGCTCCTGTTGCACCTTTTATTAATTCTTTTTGAGGTTTCTCTAAAAATGCAACGCCTGCTATGTCTAAATGAACCCAATTAACGTCTTTGACAAATTCCTTTAAGAACACGCCTGCTGCTGATGCTCCGCCATATCTTGAACCTGTATTTCTCATGTCTGCAATATCACTTTTTAGACCGTCTTTGTATTCTTCATACATAGGCAATTGCCAGAAACGTTCACCGTTACTTTCGCCTACTTTTATCAATTTATCTATTAATTCTTGACTGTTTCCCATAATTCCGGCCGCTTGAGTACCCAAAGCTACCATACAAGCACCAGTTAAGGTTGCAATGTCAATAACTTCATCCACCCCGATTTCGCAAGCGTAGCAAAGTGCATCTGCAAGAGTCAGTCTACCTTCAGCGTCAGTGTTGTCAACTTCAATTGTTTTATTGTTTCTTGCAGTTAGAATATCTCCGGGCTTATATGCAGAACCATTTACCATATTCTCGCAGGCCGCCACAATCCCGTGAACTTCCACGTTTGGATTGAACAGTCTTAAAGTGTTCATAACAGATAAAACACAGGCTGCCCCTGACATATCATCTTTCATTGTAAGCATTGAAGAAGGTGGTTTTATATCATAACCGCCGCTATCAAATGTTATCCCTTTTCCGATAAGTGCTATTTTTCTTTTCGGGTTTGCAGGAGTATATTTTACGTGAATGAATTTAGGAGCTTGTGAGCTTCCTTTTGCCACAGCCAAAAACGCACCCATTCCCATTTTTTCGATTTCGTCTTTTTCGTAAACTTTTACTTTTACTCCTTCGATTTTTTTGGCAACTTCAGCCAATTTTGTCGGAGTGGCATACTGGGCTGGCTCATTCGACAAATTTCTTGCAAAATTCATCGCATTCGCAATTTTTACACCCTTTTCAACCCCGTCTTTTAAACGGTTGAATTTGGTTTCGTCTTTTTCCACTAAAACAAATTCTTCAACATGTTCTTTGGGTTTATCTGTTTTGTATTTATCAAAAGAATATTCTCCGATTAAAGCACCTTCGGCAACAACTTGACCGCTTTCTAGCCCATCAAATTCCAATTTGCCCAAATCAATACAGATTTTTTTCGCTTTTATACTTGAAGCCTTTTTAATGATTTTTGCGGAGAGTTCTCTCAATTTATTAGGATTAAACTTTTCTTTTTCTCCAAGTCCCACTACCAAAACTTTGTTAGCAGGGATTTTGCCATAGGTTTGCAATAAATAAGTTTGACCAAATTTTGCTTCAAACTTGTCTTTTTTAATAACAAAGTCGTTTATAATTTCTCCCAACGCCTCGTCCACGGAAGATATTACTCCTGTTAGCATTTCTGTTTTTTCAAATAAGCCTACAACCAAAACATCGCAAACTTGAGATTTTAATTCCCCATTTAACACTTTTATTTCCATAATGAAACTCCTTTCAATATTTACCTTCATATTTCTTCAAATTATACAACAAAAAGATATAAACTAGCAAAAAATATTTTGGACAGATTTTAGATATACATCTAACGATAAAATGTAATCTGAGAAAGGATTAAAAATGATAACAGCAATACAAAACATTCAAATAAACCCAAGTTATAAAAAAAGCTCCCCTCTACCGCAAAAAGCTCTACCACAGCTGAGTTATCTGTCAAAATTCTCAAACCTCCCTCAAGATAAAATTTCATTTGGAGACTATACAACTGAGGGTGTTTCAGCGTCAAGCTCAATTGAAGAGTCAAACCTTACTAAAGAGCTTATAACTATGCGTGCAGATGCACTTGAAGCAATCCTTAAAGCAAAAGAAAAATATACTTCACTAAAAGACGGAGACTTAAAAGTCAGCTTTAAGCCGGATGATGTCAAAGTTACAAAAACTATGTATGATGGCAAGGAAGTAAGTATTTACAGACACTTTAACGACCTAAACGTCAGAGTTACAAATCCAGTGAGCGATAAATCTTCATATTATGAAGTAAACAAAAATGGAGAAATTCATCAGGGCAATCCTTATCCTCAAGAATCCGTTACCAGCAATGCAAAAAAAGAACAACTGCAAGAATATGTCACAGACATTTTAGACTCATTAAAAGCAGAAAAGTAAATATAATTATTTAAACGAAAGGGAAAAACATTCAAAATGCAAATACAAAACAATCAAAATATTAATTTTAAAGGAGCAAAGGTTAAGTTTAGCAAACAAGCGGATGCTGAAAACCCTATACTCAGACCCTTAGTCAATTATCTCAAACACAATTGTGGCGGTAATAGTGTTCAACATCATATCCAAATAAACGACATTCAGCTTGGCGTTGATTCAAGCTACAAACCAATTACAACTCTCGGAGACATAGACAAATTTTCAAAATCATTTGGTATTGTTGGTGACAATCCTGTGACCAAAGAAAATGTTCAAAAAGTTATTGCCGAACTAAAGGAAACAACAAGCTGGTATAGAAATATTAAAAAAATGGAAAAAGCTCAAGCAGCAAATGCTAAAATAGAAGCTACTGATACTCAAATCGTCCCTCAAGAGAAAAAATCATTTTTAGACAAAATACTTACATTTTTCTTTACAGAATAAAGTTACAAAAGAGTGCGTAGGGTGCAGTCACTACTGCACCGTCATAAAGCAGAGTATTATGTCGGTGTGTAGCGTTGATTTTTTACAAAAGACAATGCTTTATTTAAATCCACACCCTACATAATTCGTAGCCCGAACGAAGAGAGGATATAAAAGCTCTCAAGTTCAATCAAGCGGTGGGATAGTGATCCCACCCTACTTTTTTATTTTTTTGAAAAACTTGTTTATTATTTATATAACCAAGCTATACAGTTTTTCCAAATATTAAGCAAGAACTATACAAATGCCAAAAAGTATGATAAAATCTTCTCAGATGTAGTAGGATAATTTTTTTGGAAATATATGCAATAAATATCAGTTAGACATAATTATTTTTTAGCTCGATAAACACAGTTATCGGGCATTGTATGTATTATAAAAAAATAGAAGTGAACGAGGTATTAAACATACTATGAATGTATTATTAATTTTAACAATCGTTCTTGTAATAGCTCTTGCTGCCTTCATCGTAGTTCAACAGAACAAGTTCAAAGGACTTTCTCAGCAGTCACAAAAAACTCAGGCTGATTTTGGGGAAAAAGAACAAATTTTGAAAAAAGAAGCGATGCTTGCGGCAAAAGAAGCTGTTCACATAGAACGCGAAAAACTTAACGAAGAAATTAGAGAAAGACGCCAAGAAATCTCTAGAACTGAAAGCAAATTGGCAAAAAGAGAAGATATGCTTGAAGACAAGGTTCAAGAAGCAACTGAAAAAGAATTTCAAGCACAAAAAAAACTTGACGAACTCTTAGAAAAAGAAGATTATTTAGCTGACATTGTTCAAAGACAAACAACTGAGCTTGAAAGAATTGCAGGTTTATCAGCAGAAGACGCTAAAAAAATGCTTTTAGAACAACTGAAACACGATTTGGCACAAGAGCAGATGACTTTAATTCGTGAGAACGAAGCAAAAATCAAAGAAAACGCACTTGAAAAATCAAAGGAAATCCTGACCACAACAATGCAACGTTGTATGATGGATCAGGTTGTAGAATCAACCGTTTCCGTGGTTGCCCTCCCAAGTGACGAAATGAAAGGTCGCATAATCGGTCGTGAAGGAAGAAATATAAGAACACTTGAAACACTTACAGGTGTTGATTTAATTATTGATGACACTCCTGAAGCAGTTGTTTTATCAAGTTTCGACCCTGTAAGACGTGAAATTGCAAAACTTGCATTGGAAAAACTTATCGCAGACGGACGTATTCACCCCGTAAGGATTGAAGAAATGGTTGAAAAAGCCAAAGAAGAAATCGACCAAAAAATTCTGACTGAAGGTGAAAATGCGGCACTTGACATTGGAATAATGGGAATAAATAAAGAACTTTTAAAAACGCTCGGTCGTTTGTATTACAGAACAAGTTATGGTCAAAACGTGCTTAAACACTCGCTTGAAGTTGGCCACATTGCAGGAATGTTAGCGGCAGAACTTGGAGCAAACGTTTACATTGCAAAAAGAGCAGGACTTCTCCACGATATAGGAAAAGCCGTTGACCAAACTCAAGAAGGGACTCACATCCAACTTGGGGTTGAACTTGCAAGACGTTTTGGTGAAAAAGAAGAAATCATTCACGCTATAGAAGCTCACCACGATGACGTTACAGCCAACACAATCGAGGCTGTTTTGGTCAAACTTGCTGATGCAATTTCAGCAGGCAGACCTGGAGCCAGACGTGATACTTTAGAAATTTATATCAAACGTCTTCAAAAAATTGAAGAAATCGTTAACAGCTATGAAGGAATTAAACAATCTTTCGCTGTACAGGCGGGGCGTGAAGTTCGTGTAATTGTCCAATCTGAACAGTTTGACGACCTTGCCTCTCAAAAGCTTGCCAGAGACGTTGCAAAACGCATAGAAGACGAACTCGATTACCCTGGACAAATAAGAGTTACAGTGGTAAGAGAATTCAGAACAACTGAAATAGCTAAATAACAAAAGGCAAAAAGTAAAAGGCAAAAGGTATTTTAAAAAACTTTTTGCTTTTAGCTTTTGGCTTTTTACTTTATAAAGGAAATAATGTCAGAAACAATAAAAATTCTATTCTTCGGTGATATTGTGGGTAAAATGGGGAGAAAAGCTGTCGGCGAATATTTGACAGAACTAAAAACCCAAGGACTTGCCCCTGATTTTGCTATTGCAAACGCAGAAAATGCTTCTCATGGTTTTGGTTTGACTGAGAAAAACTACAACGATCTTGTAAAATGTGGGATAGATTGCCTGACTTCCGGAAACCATATTTGGGACAAAAAAGAAATTTTTAATTACATTGATAAGGCAAAAAAACTAATTCGTCCTATAAATTATCCAAAAAAAACTAAAGGCGTCGGTTCGATAATTTTTGACGTCGGCGAGTACAAAATAGGAGTAATTAACGCTCTTGGACGAGTCTTTATGCAACCCACTGATTCCCCTTGGGAAATAGTTAAAAAAGAAATTAAAAAAATTAAAAAAATAACGCCAATAGTTCTTATCGATTTTCACGCTGAAGCTACAGCCGAAAAAATTTGTTTCGCCAAATTTTGCTCCGAGCTTGGAGTGAGTGCTCTTTGGGGAACACACACACACGTACAAACTGCAGATGAACAGATAATGAACAATATGGCATACATTACAGATGTCGGATTTTGCGGAGCCGCGGACAGTGTAATAGGAATGGAGTTTAAAACTTCATTAAAACGTCTCGCAACCAGCTTACCTGAGAGGTTTGAAGTCGCTGAATCCAAAAACACCCAAATCAACGCTATTGAGATTGTGCTTGATGCCAAATCTGGTGTTGCTCTGGGAATAAAAAGAATTTTGTTAGAAAAAGACTATAATAAAAGGATGGAGGTATAAAGTGAAATCGGATTTTCATATCCACACAAATTACTCGGATGGGGCATTTTCCCCCGAGAAAGTTGTTGATTCGGCTATTGATGTAGGGTTGGAGGTTATTGCACTTACCGACCATGACAACGTTCTATCCTACGGGGTAGCACAAAACCACCTGAAAAAACTTAAGGATGAAAACAAAAAGATACTTGAGGTTATCCAAGGTATCGAAGTTAACACCCTGCACAAAAGCAACGAAATCCACATTTTGGGATATTTTATGGATGTGGAAAATTCTGATTTTAAAAACTTAATAAAAACTCAACAGCAGGCGAGGGTGAAACAAACTGAAGAAATTATTGCTCTTTTAAGCAAAAAAGAAGGAATAAACGTCCGATTTGAAGACATTCAAAGTCAGGTCGCCCCTGGCGGAAGCATAGGAAGACCGCACCTGGCAAAAGCCATTACAAATGTCGGGGGGACAAGCAACGTAATGGAAGCCTATGCTAAATACATCAACGACAATTCGCCGGTATACGTTCGAAGAAAAACTGTTACGCCACATGATGCGGTAGAAATAATTTATGATGCAGGTGGAATTCCTGTAATTGCACATCCTCATGATCTTATTATTGCAGAAGAATTAATAAAAGAACTTATGCAATTTGGATTGAGAGGAATTGAGGCTTACCATAGAAAACACTCTCCGGCCATTGTCGAATATTTTTCCTCTATGGCCGAAGAACTTGGTCTAATCGTAACCGGAGGCTCGGATTTCCATGCTCCCAGCGTTATGAACGGGCAAATAATACTTGGAAAAAACTTCGTCCCAGACTGGATTTATGATAAACTGTTAGAAGAAAAAAAATGTTTAGACTTGGCTTAAATAAGTAGATGGTAAATGGTAAATAGAAGCAAAATTTTTTCCTATTAACGATTCACTATTTCCTATTCACCAGCAAGAAAGGATAAAAAAATGCGGAAAAACGGTTTTACAATAATTGAAGTTATTGCTGTATTTTTAGTTATTTTGGGAGTAACTTTCTTCATTTTGCCTATGGTTTTAAATAATACCAAACAAGCCCACTTTATTTCTGAATGGTCAGAAACTTATTCTAAAATGGAATATATCACGTCTGTTATCCGAGTGCAAAACGACGCAGAACTCAGAAAAAAATTTAAAAAGACACAAAATAACGAAGTTATAGCAGCAATTGTTTTAGAAACCATCAAACCTTATTTGAGAATAAAAACAGGTGTCGAACAAAGCCAATACAAGCAACATTATATGAATAAAGAACCAGTAAAAAGCTGGGATAAATACTATTTTGACAATTTTTATCTGACTGAAGAAAATCAAGTAGTCGGACTGAGATGGTTAAACAAAAATTGTCACGAAAAAACTGTATGTGGGATGTTATTTTTTGATCTTAATGGGATTAAACCACCAAACACATGGGGAAAAGACATCTTTGGAATTAATATTTTGGAAAAAGGAATTGAACCAATGGGAAAAAATATCGATTCAGGGACTTTAAAAGGTGATTGCTCAAACAATGGTGCCGGAGTATATTGTTCATATTTTTACCTAATCGGAGGAGACTTTGAGTAACCTAATAAAAAACATATGCGTCTACTCGTCTTCCAGCAACGACTTAAACGAAATCTACTACCAAGCGGCAAGAGAAATGGGCATTTTGATGGGAAAAGCGGGGTTTAACCTTGTTTACGGGGGCGGCTCTCTTGGTACAATGTATAAAAACGCACAGGCGGTAAAAGAATTCGGCGGAAAAGTTTTTGGAGTTTTGCCCAAAAAGTTACACGAGCTTGGAGTGGGAAACGGAAATTGCGACACACTCTATGTCACGGAAGAAATGCGGTCTAGAAAAGAAAAATTGGACTCCCTTTCTGATGCCACAATAGCACTTTCCGGCGGATTCGGAACCTTAGAAGAACTCACAGAAATGATTGTTCAAAAACAACTTGGCTACAACAAAAAAGCTATTGTTATTTTAAACACAAACGGATTTTACGACCATTTGTTGAATTTCTTTAAAGAAATAATTAACCAAAATTTTGCAGCAGAGAATTCCGCTGAAATTTATTTCGTAGCCAAAACCCCTGTTGAGGCGATTGAATACCTAATCAACTACAAACCATCTGAATCTGACATCACTGAAAAATGGCTAAAAAGAGAAGAACTTCGTTCTTAGCTACCAACTATGAACAGAATTTAATTTTTTTATGTTCATTTCTTTTCTTGTTTTTACGATTAAACAAGAAAAGAAACAGAACCAAAGAAAAGAAAAAAGAACGCCACGGAACATCAGGGTTTCACCCTGAAACCCAAGATTCGTTTAGTGAGCAAGCTCACTAAACGAAAGACGCCCCTGCGAGGGTACAACCCAAGCTTGCTCCCGGCAGGGAAAAGAGTGGATTCTCTTCTTTGGTCACTTTCTTCTCTTTCCGTCGATATAAAAGAGAAGAAAGTGACACAAATAAATCTTTACTTATCCATTTTTAATGGATTTAAAATATCCTCAATAAACTTAAACAAATCATATTTAAAAAACCAATCCCTTATTACTAAAATATCTTGCACTGTAATAACTATTATTTTAGAAGTTTTTGAAAATTCAGACAAATATTTTTTTAAATGCTTAATCATAACAAATTGAGCTTTTTCACCATAATAATTCTGATATTCTCTTACAGCATCATCAAAAAAAATGTACATTTTTGAATTTTTCATTTACATTATCCTATATTTATTACCATTTGGTAATGATATATAAACAATTATAGTTCATAATTACCAATATGCAACACTATAAAAACATATCCCTCTATATTAAAGAAAGAAGACTTGAAAAGGGCTTATCTCTTAATGAATTTTGCATTGAAAATGAACTCGAACCAGCAACCTTAAGTCGATATGAAAATAACAAACGAAAAATAAATTTACCGAATTTAGTTAAAATAGCGAATGGTTTCGATCAAACACTTGCCGAATTTTTGACAGATTTTGAAAAAATACAAGAAAAAAAATGAACGTAACTTTCATGAACAAATATTACATTTTTAATTAAGAGTTAATTTCTCAGCAAAACCCTTGCTCTCACATGGTCTTAAACCCTATATTTAGTTTTGTTTCAGCCAATTATTTTTTTAATATAACCTCAAATACCCATGCCTACATGGTTGCAATAGTTTGTTAAGAAATATTGGCGAAATTAAATGTAAAACTTTGAAAAATCTATCAAAATCCGTTAACCCACAACCTGATTGAGCCTTGGGTTTTGCTACAAAATTAATTGTAAAAAGATTAGCATGCAAGTGTAATTAACTACACTTTATAATCGTTTTGAACTATTATTGTAAATACGGAACTTTAGTAAATGTTTTGGGAAAATCTTGGGAATGAGGATGTGGAAAAAGTCAAAAAATGACAATTTTTCGTAATTTTTCAAGTCCGACCTGAGAAGTGCTAAATTCATACCGGCTACGAGATAGCCGGCGGTATGGATGAAAGCCTGACAAGAGAGATTGCGAGAAAAATTTTAATTTTTCCGCAAGCTCAATATTTTAAAAGTTTGGGTCACGAAATAGAGTTTATCGGTTCACAAACTTTAAAAAGCAAAAAGTACATCATACAAATGATGTAAAAAAGTACAAATGAATTTATAATCATTTCGTACAGTTTAATAGTCTTATTATCTGGAGGAATTTCAAGTTGTTAGAACACGGTTATATACAAATCTACACCGGCGATGGTAAAGGTAAAACAACAGCTTCTTTGGGTTTGGCTCTAAGAGCACTGGGCCATGGTTGGAATGTCCTCATTATCCAGTTCACAAAAGGTGATTCGGCAACTTCTTACGGAGAAATTGTTTCTGCCTCAAAATTCTTACCAAATCTCGACGTAGTACAGTTTGGAATGGACAGAGTAGTCTATTCTCACAACGTTTGTATGGAAGACTTCAAAGAGGCCAAAAAAGGCTGGGAATTCGCTAAAGAGGCTATTAATGGCGGAAAATATCAACTGGTTATTTTAGATGAAATTAATATTTGTACATCAATGAATATGATTAAAGTTTCTGACGTTAAAGATGTTTTAATAAACAAACCAGAAAGCTTGGAAATTGTTTTGACAGGAAGATATGCTCACCCAGAACTTCAAGCACTTGCTCACCTTGTTACAGAGATGAAACCGGTTAAACATTACTTTGATGTTGGAGTTATGGCAAGACAAGGGATTGAATACTAGCGGATTTTCGCCAGAGAGTGACAGGACAAACCACGCTTTTGTCCGAACTCGTTTAGCGGCGAATAATCCAAGAAAGTGAGCGGTGAACTGTGAGCAGTGGGCAGAAAAATAAAATTGTTAGCGTAGTTAATGACTACGCTATTTTTGATAAAGTTATAAAAAACAATGAAAATCTCACTAATTTTGACATAATTGATTATGACAACACAAAAGAAAATATCGCTATAACCAAAAGATACAACAACTTTATCGAAGAAACTGTTGCCCAATGTAGTGATGATTTTTGGGTCTTGCTTGTTCATCAGGATTTCGGAATTACAGATAATATAAACTCAATACTTGGAAAATTAGACAAAAAATGTATCTGGGGAGCGATTGGAGCAGTTCTATACCACGGCTTATTCATTGGCAAAGAAGGATTTAAAAAATCCATATCATTAACTTGGGGACAAATTGAACAGGGAAATAACGATTTTAATTTCAAAAAATATGGAAGAAAAATTCTGAATCAAAAAACCGTAGATTCCCTTGATTGCTGTTGCGTTATAATTCATTCGAGTTTGATTAAAAAATATAATTTGCACTTTGACGAAAATTTAAGTTTTCACATGTATGCCGAAGAACTTTGCTACAGTGCAAAAAAACAGCACAAAATTAAATCAAAAGTGATTCAGATGAACTGCTATCATTTGGGCAAAGGCAAACTTGACGATGAGTTTTCAAATTCGGCAAAATATTTAAAAGAAAAATTTAAAATTGAAAGAATTCCTTCAACTTGCTGGAATTAACTTATTTATTACCTTTTTTAAAATTTTTTTGATTCTTATAATAAACAATTTTGGCATTGAGAACAAAATAAACAGAAGAACTGTGAAATTTTTTCCGTTATTTTTATATACATCAAAATAAGCTTTTATTTGTGTTGGCAAAATTGGTTTTTTCGAGGTTGAAATATAACTTTGAGGATGCAAATTCCATGAGGTTAATACTTCATCAACATAATAAAATTCATTTTTGTACGCCAAATGAATCCAAAGCCACCAATCCAACAAAGCCTCAACCGGTGCATTAAAATCGGTATTCAATAGGGCTTCCTTTTCAACCATTACAGAAGAAAAAGTCAAAATCATATTTTTTGTATAAAAATCATAAAACATATTTCTTGGAAAAATCATTTTGGACAATTCATTTTGAGTAGGTGAAAGGTCTTTTTCTAATTTTTTACTTCTTTTTTCATCTCCGAAAAATTCTACTTTATTAAAAACGAGCTTTACGGAAGGATTTTTTTCAATAACTTCAACTTTTTTTAGCAAATTGTCGGGTTTAAAAAAATCATCGCTCTCTAAAAAAGCAACCCAGTCGCCAGTACTTTTTTCCACCCCTAACAAAAGTGTCTCTTTTAAACCCTTATTTTGACTGCCCTCATGCAGGAAAAGTTTAATTCTTTCATCTTTGTCGCAGTAGGATTTAATTATCTCGACAGAACTGTCGCTACTTCCATCATCCACAATAATCAACTCCCAATTTTCATAAGTTTGATTGATAACAGAATTAATCACATCCTCGATGTAATCTGCGTAGTTATAGCTTGCTGTGATAATGGATATTTTCACTTTTTCCTTAATCTGATAGTTTATAATTATTTTAGTGTCGTTGCGAGGAGTGAGGTACGAACGACGAAGCAATCCAAAAAAACTTAAATTATATCCTCATATAAATCTTTCCAATCTCGATTAAAATTATTTATTAAATCAAGTTTTTTCTTACGAGAACCGCCTTTTATTTGTTTCTCTCTCAAAATTGCTTGCTCTGGAGACTCATATATTTCATAATAAACCAATTTATCTAAATCATACTTTTTTGTAAATCCTTCAACTAATTTTTCCCTATGCTCATAAACTCTTCTTATTAAGTCATTTGTGATGCCCGTATAAAGTGTTCCATTTTCAAAATTCGTCAAAATATAAATATAATAATTTTTGGATTGCTTCGTCATTTCATTCCTCGCAACGACATAATACTGGAAAAGTTCATATGCTCTTTTAATTCTACCAAGAATAAACCGTTTATGTAACATTACAAATTGTAAATACAACTAACAAACTTTTTTTTCAGCGTTTTTATAAAAGACATAGCGATTTGAAATAAAAGAAAGCAGGAAAAAATTTGTTAACGTTTGAAAGATTTTTAGAAGGAATGAAAAAGCCCTTTAAGGCTTTGTTTTTACCCGAAAGTAAAGTTACTTATGTTTATTACATTGATAAAGGCGGACGAAAGGTTAAATTGGGTTTTGATGGCTTAGGAACAACCAATTTGGGCGACCGAAAACTTTTTAAAGCAGTTGTAACAGACAAGCACTACAAAAACACCAACATGGGCAAATTCTATGAGACAAACAAAAAACAAGAATTAGTTGTTACTCACTTTGCAAGGACAGGAAAATCACCTTCAGGTGTAGAAATGAAAGAAACAGTTATCAACCACAGTGATGGTATGGATAAAAAACCAGTTAAAATCGCCAGAAACGGTGTGACTGTTTTTAACAAAGGCAATATGAGCGTTTAAAGCATAGCCGACTAGCCAATTTAATTTAGCACTAAGCGGGCAAATTTCTGAAAGAAATTTGCCCGCTTAATTGTGTTTATCTTCGTGTAGGCAGACCTTTTACTTTTTGCCTTTTGCTTTTTACTTATTTACGAACAACCGGAGTATCCGCAGTTCAAACAGATAAAGCACCCTTCTGCCATCTGAATAGTTGTACCGCACTCAGGGCAAACAACGTCTTTAACTTCGCCTGTCGGTTCTGTTGCTACAGGTTTAATCTCAACTTCAGGTGCTTTTTTAGCGTCCAAATTCATCGGCTGGAAAGTACGGCTGTTATTTCTATATACTGTAATTCCTTTTAAGTTGTTGTCAAAAGCCAAGATATAAGCCTTTTCGATATCTTCTCTTGTTGCAGTTTCTTCAAAATTTACAGTTTTGGAAACAGCGTTATCCGTGTGTAATTGGAATGCAGCTTGCATCTTAACATGCGAAACTGGGGTAACGTCGTGTGCTGTTGCAAAAATCTGTTTTATTTCTGCTGAAACACCTTCAACGTGAGCAACGGAACCGTCTTTTGCGATTTCTTTCATCAAATCTTCCGAGTAAAATCCGTTTTCTTTTGCGTATTTTTCAAAAACAGGATTTATTTCAAGCATTTCAGTTCCGTCCATAACGTTTCTTGAGAAAACAAGCCCAAAGAGAGGCTCTACACCGCCTGATGCACTTGCAATCATTGAAATTGTTCCGGTAGGAGCAATGCAAGTTGTAGTTGCGTTTCTGATGCCAAATTCCTTAATTTGAGAGTCTAATTCAGCCCACTGAGCATCTGTAATAAGTCCGGCCGACTTTCCTGTGTATTTTTTTGTAAGGAAGGTTCCGTTTTCATAAACGCTACCTTTAAAATTATTAAAAGCCCCACGAGATTTTGCAAGCTCAAGGGATTCAATTTTTGAATTATAATCAATGAATTCCATAATTTTGTAAGCCAAATTAGTTCCTTCTTTGGAATTGTATGATAATCCCAATTTCATCAACATATCAGCCCAACCCATAACCCCGAGTCCGATTTTTCTGTTATTTTGAACCATTTCAGCAATAACAGGGAGCGGATAGTTGTTAACGGTGATTACATTATCAAGAAAATGGATGGAAAGTTTAGTAATTTCTTCAAGCTTATTCCAATTCACTTCTAACCCACTTGGAGTTTCTTTTAACATCAAACCAAGGTTGATTGAACCGAGGTTGCAAGCTTCGTAGGCGAGAAGCGGAACTTCTCCGCAAGGATTTGTAGATTCAATTTCGCCAACTTGTGGAGTCGGATTATCGGCATTCATTTTGTCGATAAAGACAATACCAGGTTCGCCGTTTCTCCAAGCTCCGTCAACGATTAAATCAAAAACTTTTTTAGCATTCATCGTACCTAGTACTTTTTTTGTACTAGGATGATACAGTTCGTAATCCTGGCCGTTTTTGAGTGCGTCCATAAACTTGTCAGTAATTGCAACAGAGATATTAAAATTGTTTAATTTGTTGTTATCATTTTTGCAGTGGATAAAATCAATAATATCCGGATGGTCAACTCTTAAAATACCCATATTGGCACCACGTCTTGTGCCGCCTTGTTTTACCGCTTCGGTTGCGGCATTAAATACTTCCATAAAAGAAACAGGCCCTGATGAAACACCCATTGTTGAACGGACAACATCATTTCTTGGTCTTAATCTTGAGAAAGAAAACCCTGTTCCGCCACCGCTTTTGTGAATTAGTGCTGTGTTTTTGACAGTTTCAAATATTCCCTCTAAAGAATCTTCAACGGGAAGAACAAAACACGCTGATAATTGGCCAAGTTCACGTCCTGCGTTCATTAAGGTCGGTGAATTCGGTACAAAATATAAATTAGTTATTGCTTCATAGAATTTTTGAGTAAGAGCCTCTACTTCACTTTGAGATTTTCCGTACTGTAATTCGGCATCGGCAATGCTTGAAGCAACCCTGATAAACATGTCAGCAGGGGTTTCGACACAATTTCCTTCTTTATCTCTTTTTAAATATCTTTTTTCTAAAACTTTTATAGCATTTTCTGATAAATTCAACTCTTTATCCAACTTCTCACCCAAATTTAAACTCACTTTGACCTCCACAAATAATAACAAATATATAGTCTTAATATTGTACAATAAATTACAAAGGCATGGTAGCTTTTTTAAGAAACCGTAACGAAAAGCGTAAGCCGTGTGCGGAGGCTCGAAAGGACACGCAGTATTGCGTGGCTTTGGAGAGCCGGAACCAATCGATAGCGACGTAAGAGTTTGCTTTGAAACTCCACAGGAGCGAAATTAAAAAACATCCAGTAGTCTGACTTGACAATCAAACATGGGTTGGATAGTATTAATATACTTACGAAAGTAATACATAAGGAGGCATGGCCAAGTGGTAAGGCAGGAGCCTGCAAAGCTCTTATCCCCAGTTCAAATCTGGGTGCCTCCTTTTTAGTTTATAGTTGAAAGGTTTGTTACATTTCACGTCATTGCGAGAAGGGCAAAGCCCGAAGAAGCAATCCACTCAACGTTGAAAATTAAATAATAAAAATGGGTTGTTGGCGCAGTTGGTAGCGCACTTGATCGACATTCAAGGGGTCACTGGTTCAAGTCCAGTACAGCCCACCATTATTCGTAGCCCGAGGCGAAGCCGAGGATAATATACGACTTAAAATCCAAAATTTGTAATATGGAGTATGTGTGAAATTTGATTTTAAAAATCCTTCTTTGTGGACAATTATTTGTAGTTTTTTAATTTTTGCTGTCATATGCATTATTTTATGCCTAAGCATAAGTTACTATAATACCGAACAACTTGTTAAAAATAAATCATTTAACAGGATTGAAATAGTTAATTCTTCACAAAATCATAACCAAATAAATCTCATCAAAGACGATTATAGAGATTTCTTAGTTCATTATTATGAAAACCAATCAAATGTTTTAAATTTTTGGTTAATGTTGTTAGCTATTTTCGCAGGTTTTGCAGGTATTGGTATCCCGCTTATAATGAATGCATCATATAAAGACAAAATTAAACAAATTGAAGCAGAATTTGAATTAAAAAAATGCAAAATGGATGGAGACTTTGAACTAAAAAAGCGAGAAATGGAAACAGCATACTTAAATAAAATTAAAGAAATTGACAATAAGGCACAAGAGGTATTAGAAAAAACTGAACAAAAATCTATCGACATACAAGATGCATATGATATAAAATTAGATCAATTTGAGGCTAAATTCCAAGAATATGTAGACAAAGCCAAAAAGTCTGAAATTCTCTCGGAAATAAACTCCCTTTTAACGCAAGCTAACAATGCAGGGAATGAAAAGAAAAATGATGAAGAATTAAATTGCCTGACAAAAGCTATTGAGATGAGTAAAGAAGCCCATAATAATTATCCCAATGATAACGAAATTATCAATAAGATAATAGTACTATATGCAAATAGAGCTATTGCATTAAAATATAACAATATTAACAAAGAAAGAGAATCCGAAGAAGACTATAAAGAAGCTATTTCTCTCGCAGAAGCATACAATATGAAATACTATATACGTTTAGGCTATATTCAATTATGTGATTTATATCTTTTCACGCAACAATTTAAAAAGGCCATAGAAATTTTTGATAAAATCGATTTAGAAGAATCAAAAAAAGATTTTGAAATTAATTTATATTTAGACAAATGGTTAGAATGGTCAAATTCTTCAGCAGATGCGGATGCTCAAGAATTTATTAAAAAACTAAAACCCTACTTGCCTCAATAATATCTTTGTTTGTAGCAAGTAGGGTGCGTTAATGCTTTAAATCGGTGGTTTTGCTTATTTAATCGCCCAAACGCACCGTCATAAAGCAATGTATACTGGTGCAGTAGTGACTGCACCCTACATGTTATATTTAGAATTTTAACAACTGCCAAGGTTCTACACCAAGAACTTTTGCAATTTTACGTATTTGAGATAATGGCAAATCTCTTTGAGCATTTTCTACAATCGCCATGTAAGAATTTGCATTGCCTATTTCCAAACTCAATTGTTCTTGTGTTAGGCCTTTTTCTTTACGATAAAATCTGATTTGAGCACCAACTTTTTTATGATATGCTTTGTTAATTTTTTTATTCATTTTCCCTTTATATAGCACTTTTTAATAAAATACTATTGCTATTTGCAATGTTTTAATATATAATCTTGCTATTAGCAAGATTATTGGAGGAAATTTCCAATACAAAGTATTCACTTGATAAATATATAAATATTGCATTTGAACAAAAGTAAAATAATCTTCAAGCCAATCCTACTTGTCACTTAACTATACACATGTCCAATAGATATGACCACTTGTTTTGCTTATTTTTGTAAAAAAGGAGGTTATATGGCAAAGTATGCTATTCAAATTGTTAAGGATTCAGGGATTGACCTTGATGAATTATTGAAATTACTTATTACTAATGCGGCATCTGAATTATCAACTTATTATCATTACTTTATTCTACGTGCTAATTTAATAGGTATTGAAGGTGAAAGTATTAAGCCAATCGTTGAAACGGCAAGGATTGAAGACAGAAATCATTACGAAGCTTTAATTTCAAGAATTTATGAACTTGGGGGAAAGTTACCCGATAATTTGGTTGAATTTTACCAAAATGCATCTTGTCCGCATGCAAATTTACCGAAAGAAGAAAATAATCCTAATGAGATTTTAAAAGTATTAGTGAACGCAGAACGTTGTGCAATGGCAGGCTATAACAAAATTTGTAATCTTACAATGGGAAAAGATCACAGAACTTATGAATTATCATTAGCAATTTTACATGAAGAAACCGAGCATGAATCTTGGTTCTCCGAATTTTTAGGAGAAGGTCCTTCAGGTCACTTTTTAAGACAAGGAGATTCATCACCTTTTGTAAGTAAGTTTTTAAAATAAGTAATCTTAATTTATTATTCCAATTTTAAATTATATTTATCCATGGTATAAATGGTTTAAATATAAGTGACCATTTAAATTAAAGGAGTTAATTAATGAAGATTTTAATTGTCTATTACAGTATGTATGGAAACACTTTTGAGTTGGCAAACTACATATCAGAAGGTGCTAAATCAATTGAAGGTGCAGATGTTGTTTTAAAACAAGTCCCTGACTTACTGCCAGAATCAGTAGTGGAAAATTCCCCAAAGATTAAAGAAGCAAAAGAAAAGCAAAAACATATTCCAATTGCCAATCCTCTAGAGCTTGGTGATTATGATGCTATTATTTGGGGCACTCCGACACGATACGGGAATGTTTGCGGCCAATTAAGAATTTTTATGGATCAAACTGCCTCCCTATGGCTTGAAGGTAAACTTGAAAACAAAGTTACCGGAGTATTTGTCTCAACCGCAAGTTTACACGGAGGACAAGAAACTACAATTACATCTGCAATGTTGCCACTATTTCACCTAGGAATGATAGTTGTTGGAGTACCTTACTCAGTACCAGAACTTTTGTCCACAAATGCGGGAGGAACTCCTTACGGACCAACCCATGTAGCTGGATCTACTTCTGATATTGCTATTACAAAAGATGAGGCAGCCATAGCAAAAGCCTTTGGTAAAAGAATAGCCGAAGTTACAAAAAAAATGGTAAGTGTTTAAAAAAGAAGCTCTTATTGTCTGGATTACATAATCAGTTTTTTCTGAAGCAAAACGAATTAACGTAAAGAAATAGTCTGAAAGGATAATTATGAAATTTAAAACAGAATATCTTTGGTTTAAAACTGAAAAGCACCGCGAATATATTAATATCACTGACGAAGTGCAGAATATTGTTGAACAAAGCGGCGTTCAAGAAGGCATGGTTTTGATTTCCGCTATGCATATAACAGCAGGTATTTACGTTAATGATGCTGAAAGCGGTCTGATTGCCGATATTGACAAATGGTTGGAAGAACTTGCCCCTTTTGATATAAATTACAAACATCACCACACAGGCGAAACTAACGGCGACAGCCATTTAAAAAGTCTGTTGATAGGGCATGAAGTTATCGTTCCAATTACAAGAGGAAAACTTGATTTTGGCACTTGGCAACAAATATATTACGCAGAATTTGACGGCCAAAGACGCAAAAGAGTAATCGTCAAAGTTATGGGCGAATAGTCAGCATAATGTTCTAAGTTCCATTTTAACCATCAAAGAAAATTTAGCATTTTTATATTATTATGTAACCAAGTTATCCTAAGCATAAATTTTATGGAGCATATCTATGAAAAAAATACTTATACTATCGACGATTTTTATTTTTTGCTCTCCAGCATGGGCAAATTACTCTTTTTTGGGCCCTTATATGAGTGGCTCAGATGCTAATTCCTCAAATGGTTCAATCTATACTGAAAAAGATTCGAATTCCAACAAAATAAATGTTTATAACAACGGCAAAAAACAAGGCTATTATGAAAAAGATCCTAATTATGACAGGGTAAATATATATAACAATGGTAAAAAACAAGGTTATTACGAAAAAGATTCAACTCAAGATAGAATTAATATCTACGATAAAAACGGGAAACAAGGCTATTATGAAAAGGATTCTGTTTATGACAGGATTAATATTTATGATGATAAAGGCAAAAAACAGGGCTATTATGAAAAAGACCCCGTCTATGACAGAGCTAATTTTTATAAAAATTAGTAAAAAAATATAGATTAAACTAGCAAATTTTTTTCTTGAGAGGTTATAAGTATATGTCAAGGATTCGCAATACGGATTATATTATACTTGCTTAGAACTTGACACCAAGTGGTTTTCGTATTATAAAATTTGTATTAGTTTTTAAAGGGATTTCAATGATTTCTGCTGTGAATGTTAGACCTCAGATTAAGGTGTTTAATCCGGTATTTAATAAAAATACCCAATTTGCTACGAACACTAATAATACAACAACGCAAAATTTACCAAGTCTTTATAATAACAACAAAATTTCGCCTCATTTTGCCCTCTCGTTTCAAGCCAACTCAAATATAAATGTTCTTAAGGCTTTTGAAAATCTGGACGAAAGCTTGAAAGATTTTGACAGACATAAAAATTTTGTCTCTCTGGATTTTGAAACAGGTAAAGTAAAAGTTACGAATAATAAAAACCTAGAAAAAGATTTAAATGTTATTTTTAATAAATTCCCTGTATTAAAGCAAACTGTGTACAGAAATAATTCTAATAATCGCAAAATTATAGTTCATCTGCTTGAAACTACAAAAGAACTTGTCACCGACCCGGAATTCCAAAAATTATCACCATCGGATAAACGTTTAGCCCGTATTTGTTCAATGTTTCATGATGCAGAAAAAAGAATAGATCTTCCAGATAAAGGAAAAAACCATCCTGCAATATGTGCAAAAACAATAGTCAGAGAGTTTGGTAAATTTGGATTCAACGAAAAAGATTTATTTTCTATGCACCAAATTGTTAAAAATCATCATTGGGTAGGTCAATTACATAATTGTGAAACTACAAAAGATACTATTGCATTGGAATTCAAAGATTGTCCGGATGCTTTTAACATAGAAATATTACTTTCAAAAGCAGATATTAAAGCTGGCGGAAATGCTAAATATATCAAGGATTTTAGCGGCATTTATCATCCCGGTGTATCCTCCGAGATTAAAGAAAAAATAAAAGAGTTGCAGGATTAAGAGAATGATACATTGCTTTATGCTGGTGCAGTAGTGACTGCACCCTACTTCTCTGAATTATTCTATCCGTTTACAATTTCTCCGCCGTTTGGATGCAAAATTTGTCCTGTCATATATGAAGAATCTTCAGATGCTAAAAAAACGTAAGACGGTGCTATTTCAACAGGTTGCCCTGCCCTACCCATAGCCACATTATCACCAAAGTTTGGAATTTCTTCAGTTGACAAAAAAGATGGAATAAATGGTGTCCAAATCGGCCCTGGAGCAACACCATTAACTCTTATGCCTTTAGATACAAGATTGGCAGATAAAGCACGAGTAAAACTCACAACAGCTCCTTTGCTTGCACTATAATCTATTAATGTTGAGTCACCCTGGTATGCGGCGATAGACGCCGTATTAACAATGCTACTTCCTGACATCAAATATCTTATTGCGGCTTTTGTCATATAAAACATAGAAAAAACATTAGTTTTAAAAGTTTTTTCTAATTGTTCCTTGCTTATATCTTCAATACTATCTTGTAAATGTATCTCTCCGGCATTATTAATCAAAATATGTAAATGCTCAAATTTATCAATTGTTTTTTTAACAGCCTTTTTACAGAAATTTTCATTTCTAACATCACCGCTAATTAAAAGACATCTTCGCCCTATTTTTTCTATAATTTTTTTTGTATCTTCTGCATCATTATGTTCATTAAGATAAATTATACTTACGTCCGCACCTTCTTGTGCAAAAGCAACGGCAATTGCTCGTCCTATACCACTATCGCCTCCTGTTATTATAGCCACTTTATTTTTTAATTTTCCGCAACCTATGCCTGTTTCTTTCTTGTATATGGGTCGAGGAGACATTTCACTTTCAATACCTGGTTGATGATTTTGATGCTGCTTAGGAAATTGTTGCTTATCTAATTCTGACATTTCATTTCTCCTTTATTATAATAATAAAGGTTCTAACCCAAATTAAAGGATTAATAAATTGCCTGAATTACTTAACTCATTATAAATTCACAGCATCCTTAATTAATAGTTTTACTAATGAAGAGTACGGCGTTGGAGGGGAACTCCACACCCTTTAAATGGCGTCTACACCACGTTCGTTTGTTCTTATTCTTATAACATCTTTAATGTCATAAACAAAAATCTTTCCATCACCGATTGAGTCAGTTCTTGCGTTTTCGCAAATAACCCCAATAACTTTTTCCAACATTTCTTTTGCAACAACAATCTCAATTTTAACTTTAGGTAAAAATTTTACATCAAATTCCACTCCACGATAGACTTCCTTAAAACCTTTTTGTCGTCCAAATCCTTTTACTTCTGTGATTGTCATCCCACATATATCAATTTTATTCAAACCAGCTACCACTTCATCCAATTTGTGAGGTTTGATTATTGCTTCAATTTTTCTCATATAATTAACTCCTTTTTAAAAACTCTTATAAATTATATCCACGTTCGCCATGTTGACTGATATCAAGCCCCAGAATTTCTTCGTCTTTTGTAACCCGAAGCCCCATGGTTTTATCCAATATGAATATTATAACAAAAGTCATAAATAGGCTATACGCAATTGTGCTAAAGGTACTAATAAGTTGAACTTTAAACAAAAGCAAATTACCGGCAATAAGACCAGTAGAAGCAAAAATCCCCGTTGCAATAGATCCCCAAATTCCGCCCACACCATGAATTCCCACAGCATCGAGCGAATCGTCTATATTTAACTTAAACTTAGATTGAACTGCACAAAAACACAAAATACCACCTATAAAGCCAATAACTATAGCCCAAACAGGAGATACAAAACCGGCAGCCGGTGTAATGGCTACAAGCCCAGCAACTGCACCTGATGCAATACCAAGCACTGTAGGATGCCCGTGTCTTTTCCACTCAACAATAACCCATCCCAAAGCGGCCGCAGCAGCAGAAAGTTGCGTTGTTAAAAATGCTTTTACAGCAAGAGCATTCGCACCTAAGGCACTCCCTGCATTGAATCCAAACCACCCGAACCACAATAAAGACGCCCCGAGAATAGTCAAAGACAAATTATGAGGATGAATAGGATCTGTTTTCCAACCTATTCTTTTGCCTATCATTAAAGTCGCAACAAGAGCAGACATACCTGAAGCGATATGCACAACCATCCCGCCAGCAAAATCGAGCCCGCCCAATTCTTTAATCCAACCACCTTGACCCCAAACCCAATGAGCAATCGGGCAATAAACAAGAGTAAACCATGCCACTAAAAATACCAAATATGTCTTAAATTTGAACCTCTCTGCAAATGCACCTGTAATTAAAGCTGGCGTAATAACAGCGAACATCATCTGAAACAGCATAAATAGCTGGTGAGGAATTGTCGCAGAATAAAACGCATAAGGTTCTGTGCCAACATTATGAAGCATAACCCAATCTAAATTCCCGATGAAATGATGCACATCAGGCCCAAAAGATAAACTGTATCCATATAAAACCCATAATATGCTGATAACACCAAGAGAAACAAAACTCTGCATTATTGTTGCAAGAATATTTTTGCTTCTGACCATTCCTCCATAAAAAATTGCTAAAGCCGGTGTCATAAGCATTACCAGTCCTGTTGAGACAAGCAGCCAGGCAGTGTCTCCCGTATCAATTCTCATTTAAAATTCCTCCTAGCTAATGTAAATGTTGATTTTTCCGTACCCTCTTTATACACTTATACCTTGCCTGAAAAAACTGGTCAAATATTATTGTTTGAGGTTTTTTAGAAGGATTTTAAAATTAAGCTGAAATCTTAAATTATTACAGCTGAGACTTTCAAAAGCCCAAAATTGTCTTTCAAAAATAGATAAAATTAATTTTATTTTTCAAAAAGAGAGATTTCATTCAAAGAAAATTCATTTTTACATTACTTAATAACCCCATAAAAGGAGGCCTCTTCTTAACAAACGCAAAACTGAAGCCTTATATTAGCTCTAAAGAGCTATTTATCTTTGAAAAAGCTTTAATTCTACATCAAAAGTACGTCCTTATTACAAAAGTTAATATTAATGGACGATATGGAATTATTCTAAAGAAGTAACATGGTTAAAGATACAAGGAGAGGAGGTTACCTTATGGTATCAAGTATCAGTAGTGGTTCGAATTCGGACTACATTCAACAGCTTATGGCTCAAATGATGAAAAACATGAGCTTAACAAGCACCGACAACAGTTCGACTGAATTATCAGCAACCGATTTGTCGTCAACCAGTACAAGTCAAAGCACTGATGGATCCGACTTTATGAAAGCCCTCAATGCCAATTTCGACAAAATTGACACAAATCAAGACGGCCAGTTGTCCAAAGATGAAATGACAGCAGCTATGAAAGCTAATCAACCTATGGGGCCGCCACCAGGAATGGCAATAGAGAATTTATTCTCTTCTGCTGACACCGATGGAACTACCGGTTTATCAAAAGATGAATTGTCATCAATTGATACAAGTGACAGTCAAGGAAAGGCTAACTTTGTCAAGAATTTAGAAGACAATTTTGACAAACTTGACACAAACAAAGACGGCCAGTTATCTGCGGATGAAATTAAAGCTGCAAAACCACCTCATGGACACCATGCACATGCAACGGCCGAGGCAGATCAAGATCAGTCAACAACGACTGCCGACAGCTCAAGTAGCAGTGATACCACTTCATCTAGTTTTGGAGATACGCTCGGTAAATTATCGGACTATTTTTTCAAACAAATTGTAAGTGCCTATCAAGATAATGCTTCTAGTATAAACTCCAGCTTAAAAACCGGCTTGGAGTCTGCTCTTAACGTAGCTGTTTAGGTCAATGATTAAAAATAAAGACTTTTTAATTTTTAGAAAGTCTTTATTTTTTCACACTAATGTAACTACTCGGGTAGACTTGTGGGAAATCCCTCACGTCATTGCGAGACGTTGATTTTCGGCTTTACATTGGCAGCACACCGAAGCAATCTCATGCAAGTCTCGAGGGAGATTGCTTCGGTGGATTATCTCTTCTAAATCGACTCTTTATGTCTCGCAATGACGTGAGAGGGGGCTGAGTAGTTATACATTAATTATTTTGCAACATTTTTGTAACAATCACGCAAAATTAATAACTTTGTAAGAAAATAATATTATTAAAACCAAGGAGGATTTAATTATGTCTAAAGATAAGGGCGGAAAAAAAGAAGTTAAAAAACCAAAACAAAACAAACCTAAAAAGCCAAAAACATCTTCTGCTGATTAAAACAACGTATTTACAAAACTATAGATAACATTAATTCTGTTGAGTTTTAATCTATAATAAAATTATGCAAACAGAACAAAGTCAAACAAAAAACAGAATTAATTCATTTATGGATTTTTGTGCCGGAATTGGCTCGGGGAGATTGGGTCTGGAAAAATCCGGGCTTTGTTGTGTTGGATTTAGTGAAATTGATAAAAATGCTGAGCAAACCTACAGAGCTCTTTTTGGAGAAAAAGAGAAAAATTATGGCGATTTAATGGGAATTGACTCTCGAAAACTCCCTAATTTTGACTTGCTTATAGCTGGTTTTCCTTGTCAATCTTTTTCTGTCGTAGGGCAAAGAAAAGGATTAAATGACGACAGAGGACAAATAATTTATGGACTCATAAAAATTTTGAAAGACAAAAATGTACCATATTTTATTCTAGAAAATGTCAAAGGACTTGTTAATCATAACAAAGGAAAAACCATAAAAGTTATTTTGTCTGAATTGGAAAATGCCGGCTACAAAGTTTTTCACAAAGTACTAAATAGCACTGATTACAACATTCCGCAAATGAGGGAGCGAGTTTATTTTGTAGGAGTTAAAAAAGAAATATCCGACCCCTTAAAACCATTTAACTGGCCTGAAAAAGAAAATCCCGTAAGTCTTTCCAATTATTTGATTTCAGAAAATTCATTCACAATTGATGAAAAAGAACAATCTTATAAAACATTTAAAAAATATTTAAACAACAAATATAACGAAGGCAAATTTAAAATAGAAGAGCTATTAAAAGAAAATCTATTGGTTCTAGATACCAGGCAATCAGATTTGAGGTTGTACAAAAACAAAATTCCCACATTAAGAACTGGAAGACACGGCATTTTGTATGTAAAAAATGGTAAATTCAGAAAACTTTCCGGAATGGAATCTTTATTGTTACAGGGCTTTCCTTTAGATTTGGCCAAAAAGGCTGAAAAAAATATTGACGAAGGATATTTGTTAAAACAAGCAGGTAATGCAATGACCGCAACTGTTATCGAAAAAATTGCAAACCAACTACTAAAATACATAGAATAAGGTATCAATGAATAAAGAAGAATTAATAAATTTAGGTTCTTTAACTGCCAAAAATGGGTTTAAAAACGAAGATGATATAGTGAATAAATTTAATAATTGGCAAATTGATGATGACGCAAAAAGTTGGTTAGCAATTATGGAATATAAACTTGAAGAAATTGAAAAAGTCGAAGCAATAAAACTACATGGCTACAAAACTGATGTTCAAGTAAAAATTATAATTTACTTTAAAAATGCAATAAACAAACAAAATTTATCAATAAAATTGGTCAGCAACCCTCAGGGCTTTAATCAAATAGATAAAAGATGGGTTGATAAATACGGTGAAATGTGGGATATTCCAAGCGACGTCGTTAGGATTTTAAAACTTTTTACAGGAGAAATAAAACCTTATAAATCGAGTACAAAAGACCCGAGAAGAATGTTTTTAACCGAATTGACAAAAGATGAACAAAATTTACTACTAAACTTTATAGAATCAAACAAAATATTAATTGTTTCAGACATATTAAAAGGAAGAGGCGAATTTTCAGCAGATTGGATGCTTGTTGCTTTAACCATTAAAGACAAAACAAAATGGGTTTTAAAATCAATCAACCATGCCATGAATATCTTTGGTAATGGAGAAATAAAAATCACTCCACTTGGAAGCCTAAAAATAGGACAAATTACAATACAAAGAAAAGGTGGAGACAACGGAAGAGAAACAGCTAACATGCTGCAATTTAAAATAAACCCTGTATTACTTTTCAAACCTTAATATTGAAATAAGCAGATGACCAATTGAAATTCTTATTTTTTTTATTAAAAATTAAATAAAATGAGGAAAATGTTTTATGACAAAGAAAGTTTTAGTTGTAGTTGGCCTTGTAGCGATTGCGATTTTTGGTATTGTTGCAATGAAATACATCAATAAAGATATTTCTGCAAAAAACATGGAAAGCACTTTAAAAATAACGAGTGTATTTTTTGACAAAGAAGAAATCCCGACAAGATACACGTGTGACGGAGATAATACTTCGCCTGAAATTTTTATATCGGGGGTTTCAGAGAAAGCAAAAAGTCTCGTACTTATTGTAGATGACCCTGATGCACCGATGGGAATTTTTACCCATTGGCTTTTGTATAACATTCCTGCGGATACAACTAAAATTTCATCTCAAGAATTACCAAAAGAAGCTCTTCAAGGAATCAATGATTTTGCAAAAGTAAATTACGGTGGCCCATGCCTGCCTTCCGGGGTTCATAGATATTTCTTCAAACTTTATTCGATCGATAAAATTTTAAATTTGGATGCAGGGGCAACAAAACCCGAACTTCAAAAAGCAATCAGGCACCATATCTTGCAAAAAGCTGAATTAATCGGTTTATATTCACGCGAAAATGACAGTTAAATATTATTTGCCGACTTAAAAAAAAGATGCTATTATGCTGGTGTATTTTAAATTTAAGCTCGAAATGGAAGCTTGGGAATGTTGAGGCATAAAATGAAAAAAATCGGACTTTTGGGAGGCATGAGCTGTGAATCTACCGTTGAGTACTACAAAATTATTAATTCTGAGGTGAGAAAAGCTCTCGGTGGCTGCTCTTCTGCTGAATTAATTATAGAAAGTTTTAACTTCAAAGACATTGTAAAATTACAATTTGAAGACAAATGGGATGAATTAGGGCAAAAGTTAAGCCTAGCAGCTCAAAATCTTGAACATGCAGGGGCCGATTATGTAGTTATCTGCACAAATTTAATGCACAAAGTGGCACCCATTGTTCAATCGAATATTTCTGTTCCCTTAATACACATGGTAGACAGTGTAGCAAAAGAAATTCAAACAAAAAAAATGAATAAAGTAGGGCTTTTGGGAACGATTTTTACAATGGAAGAAGATTTTTACAGTAAAAAACTGCTTGAGCAGTATAGCATTGAAACCGTCACTCCTGAACCTGAAGACAGAAAAGAAGTCAGCAGAATAATTTACGAAGAACTTTGTAGAGGAATTGTCAAAGAAAGCTCAAAGCAAAAATATCTTGAAATAATTGACAAAATGAAAGATGATGGAGCACAAGGAGTTATTATGGGATGCACGGAGATACCTTTAATGATTCAAGAAGCTAGTATTCCTGTTTTTGATACCACAAAAATCCATGCGATGAGCATTGTGGAAAAAATATTAGAATATGAACTGTCTTTTGCTTAAATCAATCAATGTTTAAGAGAGACCTTTTTCATAAAAAAACTGTGCATATCTTTTATCCGCAGTTGAAAAGTGCTGACTTAGCCATGTCTTAAAAAAGGTTATAATCTTTACTGATAATAATTTTCTACCACCATCAAAATCGCTTTTAAACACCAAAATTTTTTCTATAAATAATCGGTGTTCATTTCTTTGTAAAGGCAAGTCCGGATAGCCATATTTTTCCATTAATTTTTCTTCTCTGGAAAAGTGGGCTCTGGTGCTATCAAGCATTTTGGAAATCATTTTCCCCAAAACTTCATTACCTTTTCTATCCAGCATGGCATCAAATAATTCATTTAGAATATCGACTAAAACTTTATGCTGTTTGTCTAATTCTTCTACCCCTACGCTATATTTTTCTTCCCATTCGAGAAATAACATAATTAAGTCTCTCCTATTAAATTGTTTGTTAGTTTAATTCTATAAATTAGATTTATCAAATGTAATTTAAACCAAAAAAAAACAAGTGTCAATAAAAAATAGCGGATAACTAATGAGGTTGTGAGGGAATACCATAAGCTAATTTGAAAAACAGCTTGATATTTTCTTATCAGAAGAACTATGGACCCAAATAACGGATAATACTATTAATTAAAATAGCTCTTGACTCTTTTAGTAACTGATGTCATAATTAGAATAAGGACTAAGGCTGTTTTTAGTCATTCAATCGTTAATGGAGTTATGATTAAAATTTGTTCACTTGATTTTTTGAATAGAAAAGTATTTGATGTTGACGTATTGTCGGCTGACGGTAGAATATTGTTTCATTTAGGCAGTGAAATAACTCCGGAAATTCTTCTTATGCTCTACTATAAAGATATTTATGTT
>Ga0302271_10000480_pt1 | contig 39232 bp, 15 predicted proteins | sample III_Bog_N1_1_FD_198767 | JGI IMG/M metagenome (GOLD analysis project Ga0302271, IMG submission 198767) | Peat permafrost microbial communities from Stordalen Mire near Abisko, Sweden - III_Bog_N1_1 | ecosystem: Environmental > Terrestrial > Soil > Wetlands > Peat | place: Sweden: Abisko... | reverse complement strand
ATTCAGCACTTCCATATATTTCTGTGAGGAAGAATTAACTCTACACAGTCATAAAGTAGTCACTGGAAGGAAGTTATTTGCACATGGCATATTCGCTCTCCATTGCTTTAATCTTGCAATCTGTTCGATCAGTGCATTCAAGTACTTTCAGAGCCACATCTGCTATCCCATTCTTCTTAGCTCTGAGCACTAGCGAGAAAGGCCCGTTTGCTTTGTAGCTGAAGTTTGAATATTCTGTCTACTAGGTTGTCATCAAGGCTAGAAACTTCTCTATTGACTGAAGGCTGAAGCTACAGTTTTTGGTTTCACTTGCAATTTTATGAGATGTAGCACTCATTTTTAGAATTATTTGTTTGGCTTGATTGCCAGATTGTTATCAATTAATTGTTTTTGTTTTTACGATGATTTAATTATCTTGGGGAATTGATTTCTAAATTATTCAATTTTCAGCATTAGGATACCAAAGATTCTTTAAAAAATTAAAAACATATTTGTTTTTATGATAAAATTACAAAAAATTTCAAATTTCCAAGCAATGAATAGGAAATAAATAAATAATACATAATATCTCTCAAAAAATATTTGATTAAATCTGTCATCAAAACTTTGGTATTTTATCAAAAGCTTGATTCACAATTAATTGCTCCAAAGTCATCAAATATTTGTTAATACAGGTTACTCAAAATTACCATAAACACATAAAGTGAAAAACTACAGAACTTAGAGATAACTTAAATATTATTTCAATGTTTCATAACTTCATATAAGATAAGCTGAAGTCTTAGGAAGTCAAACAGCTATTTCTAGTATTTTATCATATTCCAATTTTGCAGCACATAAATCGCCAGGTATCGAAGGATAAATGAAATGATGACTGCTACGACTAGCAGATCTATCACAAAAACGATCAGAAATGATGTCATGGTTTTATTAGACTCACTATAATCCTGCCCGCTAACTATTGAGAGGATCAAGTAATAGTAGAATATCAGCAACGCCATCAAGAATATTGAGGATATTTTCTTTCCAACTCTTTTAATATTGCTGAGCAACTCGATGATTTTCAAAGCTGCAGCTATAATAATGCTGTTGACGATTGAGAGGACAATCATTTCGGTTTGAGAATACTAGCTCGAATAGACAATACCAACAGCCAAAGAGTGAATCATCCTCACGTAGAAAGTAGCGAATCGATATGATCGAGACATCTGGGAGTCATAGATCAAGAAGATGTTGAAAAAGTTATGAAAATACAAAATTTATCTGACTTTATCAATGAGCTTGAAACTGTCAAGGTGTTTCTTGCTAATCTAAGCTTGTTGATCGTTTTGAAATTGTTTGCTTTTTTCTTCATGTTTCACAGACTACTATTCAATAATAGAACAATTCGAGTTCTTACATATTGGAAACTGCTAGCTTAGTTAGTCATCTTCTTTGCTTTTAGATAATGGTTGTATTTGATCTTCAGTAATAGGAGAAAGGGCCATTTCTTAAACTAAAGTTGTCTTCTTATTAAAAATAGTTTCCATTGGTTGAGGTTTCTTCTCTTGTTCACAAATAATCTATGGAGAAGTATTCATTTCACTTTCATTTTGAAGCTATTTTTATCTTCTTTTCTTCTTTTAGGATTTGACTTGCTTTTCATCATCGCCTTCACTGCCAACTACTTTATCTAATAGAATTGGTTAGACCTTTGCAGAGGCTTAATTGCCCAATAGTTTTACACTGTTTAAGTCCATATTCCTTCCTTTGATCAATAAGGCAATAAGAGCTGTCGTTTTTGTGAGTAGGAGCCAAAATGCAACATAACAGTAGAAATTAGTCCAATTAGAGATATTCGATAATCCTTGGCTAGAAAAGGCAGTTTACAAATTTTTATTTAGGATCAGATTCTCTAAATCATCAACAATTGTTGTTGGATAAGCTTCTTAGCATAAGCAAGAAAATAATTTCTATTTGGAAGAATAGTCTTAATGACAATTTGATGTATTCCAACCAGTGGTCATCTTTGAGATGCAAGTAAGATTGGTTGTTTTAACTGAGCTGGCCAGTTATCTAGAATTGCTTTGTAATATGTATTCTAAATTAAGGGATTGATTAACACTCACTACAGCTCCGGCAGATTTAATCAAAGGCTTAATAATAGGGTAATTCACAAGAGTGTCATTTGTATATTGTCTTAGTTTATCTATGTAATTCTACAGAGTAGTGTCTTGGTAATAGGGATCTTCTTTGAATTTTTAGAATTACAGAGTGTATATTGTAGGCTAGCTAGTACTATTATTAGTTTATGAATTGAAGAAATTTTGTTGAGAACACTTGTAATAAGCGCATAACATTTTGTCTGTGATGACTTAGGTTGATAAAACCAAGCTGTTTTGATCAATTTAGAACTAGGCCTCGTTTGGCAAGCTGTTATTATTTAAGAGATCCCCAATTTGTTCAAGCACATCCAACTGCAATTGGGAAATAGCTGATGTGGAATTTAATTATTAGTTAGCAGACAGACTGTGAGTAATGAAGAAATAATCAGTCAACTGCTGCTTTCTGATTTCTCTCTGGATAGTTGTAAATAGAGAGGGAAGAGTAGCTGCGAGAGTATCTTTCATGGACTGCAAAGCTGATTGTTGCTGAGATTGGGAATATCTTATTCCAGAGCTAATCAGGTTGTTGACTGCTTTATCAGAAACACTAGAAAATTGGGAAGATGGTGATAGTAAATCCAGAGATACTTTTAGAGCAAAAATTATTTGAGTTTTTTATGAAATTATGGCTGCAGAATTGAAAGACAATCTTTAACTCAAATCTTGAGCTAAAATGGAAAGCTAAGAAATGTACTAGCCGGCTGTCTTCCCACCTGTGGAAAGGAACTGCAGGATGAGCAGCAAGTAATCGGATTCAGCAAGCGAAATATCATTTACAGGAATGCTCAAAGTTGAATTATATATGGCCTATTTTTAGTCAATTGCCTATGCTAGAATAACAATAGTACCTGAAGGAAAGACAGTTTTAGTAGAAAAACTTGACTGTCTGTCAGTGATTTACTTCCTTTTAACTACTTATGGGATTGTCCTTTCTTAGTCATATTCTGCTTGGCTACTGTAGAAGAAAAACTAGTAGATTATTGGAGAGTCATTATCCTAGCATCCGCTCATGAAAAGAGTAAAAACAGTTGTCAGAGCAACAGGCTAAGCTGTATTTTTTGTGTATGAAAAGACACAGTTGTTTGGAGGGAAGTTGAGAGTAAACTAAAGAATGGCTATGCTAGGCATGAAATAGTTAGGATTGTAAACTGAAAAGCGGATTTCAAGTGGCAGTATTGTACGATCGAAACTCGAGTAGATGTCCCAAAGCCTGAACCTAAGGGTAACATAATCGAAACTAATTACTCCGACTGTATCATCGTTGTAAGTAATAGTGCCAGAATATGAAAGAATATCTGTGTTAACTGACGAATCATATTGCAAAGTCACGAATATCTCTTCGTCTAGATTTATGATCTGTGAGAATGGATCTATTACAGACACTAGTGTAGTAACAGGTGGAAGATCAAACTCCTCAAAAGCAACATAGATCATAGAGCTTGCTGATCGAGAATCTTTCGATCCATGGAGATTTAGTAAAATAAAAGAATAGGGATTAAAAGTTCTCTTTGGGATGGAAACCTGAGAGCCAGAAGAAAATGACAAAACCTAACCCATTTTATCTTTGCAAGATGATTCATCAGCAGGATTGACACAGCTCCAAGTGGTAGTAATTAATTAATTATCAGTAGAACTTTGAATGTCTAGATCTCTTAAAGTTGCTGTACAAGTCAGTTACTTCCTGTAATCCAACTATCGATTTCCTCCATTAATCCGAACAATTAAAGGAGAAGGTGTCACATACACTGAAAGAACTTAATTAGAAAACTTGGATGAATCATTGCTCACCTCGATATGAATCTAAAATGATTAAAGAAATAAAGAGTTAATCAAGGGAAGTAGTAAAAGAAATTTATTGTTACATTAAAGTTGTAATTTTAAGATGGTTGGAGAACATAAGAAGGAACAGTAAAAGTAAAAAAGGAATTCAAGTTGCTCATTGAACTGCTTGAGATTGAAGCAGCTTGTGGTGAAGAGACTAAAATGTCAACATTTTTTTATGGCAAAATAGTTGGGTTTCCAAACATGTCGCAGTATCTTAAGTAATAGTCTGTCTCAACTTCGAAGGAATTAAAGCTGTTTCACCAAAAATAAATAAATCAAAGAAAGCAAAGCTGAAATTGGCTACCTGTATAACGGAGAAGGAATAGTACTGGTCATCGAAGCTGTGAAGTTTGTGATGACTGCTAATTTGAAGGAGAATACTTGAGAGTTGGAGTGAGTGTTTTTCAGAAGATAGCTGACTTAGATTGACTTTGTGGTTTCCAATGGAAGATTCCCTATTGGAAGGATGAAGCTAATCAACTATTGGCTGTTTGCTTTGCTGATTATTTGGTTTATCGCCACATCCACTGAGTCTGAGCTATCGTAATTGAGAAGTGTCCAAGTAATAGTCTTAAAACCTCTTGAGCTATCCTAAGTTATCTTTTTTAAGGAAATTGTGTAGTCTAAGCAAGGATCTCCTTCTAAACTGTAAATATAATCAACTTAAGTTCCTGAAGGGGCTTCCTAGACTACTACGTTATTTAGAAAAATGTTTATCTTTTCTAATGGATCTGTATAAGCCAAGACACCTGGGATTAATTAGAGAAAATCACCTTCATACAATTGAGAAGTATCATCTTTTCAAATAAATAATGTAAGAAAACATTCGTTTTACAGCCAACAAGCTAATAATTTTACCAAGAGTAACTTTGATGAATTGGCCGGTTATTTAGCAGGTTGAACTTGATCCGAGAAGAGTGAGACTCTAGGTTTAGAAAATCTAAACACATATTAAATGAGAATCTGTCAGAGAAGCGAAACCACTTAAATCCGAAAGAGTTTTTCCAAAGTTAATGCTCAAAGTAGGTGTTAGATTAGATAGAAGGATATCTAAAACTGCTTAGTCTTGGTAGCTACATTCATAAAATGTCATCCTGACATCTTCTGAATCTCTACAAATGCATTGACCATTAGAGTTCTAGCGAGAAGGATAACAAAGTACGCATTAATTTGAATTTAAGGATATCTAAAATGGAAAGCACGTCTAACATGCTGGATAGCAAGATTTGCATCCTTAAGAAGTAAATTTTGTGCATAAATCACAAGTATTTAAAGAATTTTCTGAGAATCCATTCGGGCACGCAGCCAGACATCTATTTTCAAAGAAAAACTACTAAGGAGCTACACAGGTGAGGCAGTCTGAATCTGTTCCTCCAGAACAAGTATTGCAAGTGCTATTACATTGATAGCAAACTTAGCCTGATGAATAATATTCGTTTGGGCAAGAAGAAACGCATGTTTAGTTGAGTAAAAAAGTAGCTGAGCAAGATGTACATCCTGAGGCATTGCATACTGAACAATTTGCAGGACACTAACAAAAACAAAGCTGTTAAATCATGATGATATTACTAAGTGAATCTTACATAATCAATAAGGATGAATAAATCCCTGATACCATATGAGCTCCCAAAAACACTAAAACCTGTATTACCGTTATTTAAGGCAATTGACATATTGAAAGAAGTATGAGTAAAATTAACATCAATAATAAATGAATTATCAAGATAACTATTTCCACATTTTTGTATTCCATTAGACTATTATATTAAAGGAGTGGCTGATTTCGTATGAGAATCGACTATGAGATAACTTTGGAAGTATTCCCAGATATCAATTAGAATCAATAAAAATCTTATTCTCACTGACCAATGAGGAGCCCTAAAAATAGAAAAAAAGTGAATTATTATTTAAATCTTCAGAAAATATGATGTGAAAAGAGAGAAAAAATAACGTATTTCCATTCTTAATACAGCCCTTAATATGTGATTAAAAGTTAAATTAAATTTACAGTTTTAAAAATGACATAGATATTTATGAGTATGATCCAGAAAGAAAAGGTCCTCCTAGAAGATGATTATTTGGTCCACAATTTGTAGTCAGTGCAGTTGAATCAATCTGGCCATCAAACCCTACGAAACCTGTTCCTGCTATTCCATAGCTCTTAATTTCACTCTCTCCAAATGTACTAGATGTAAGGCCATTTTTAATTAAATAGCCTGGATCTATGAAACAAATAAATAATTCACTTGGTTAACAAACAGTTTTTGAAAATTTGTTACTAGTTAAGTTAGTTGAGAAATCAACGCATGTTGAAGATATTAGTGTCGAAGAAGGAGGACAGGAATCTACACAAGACCCTTCATATAAATACCCAGAACTGCAAGAGGTACAAACTTAATTAGTAGAATCACATGTAGTACAATTATGATAACATGGATCTACCATGCAGTAGTTAGCTGAATTTTTCTTGACATATCCAGCCGGACAAGCATTAGCTAGTATGCAAGAAAATGAATGAGAGACATAACCACTGTTACAGGAGCAAGAATTTCCACTTTAGGTTGAAAAGTGAGGGCAAGTCAAGCAGTTTGTCTAAAAAATAGTTTAAAAAATTATTAAATTGTAATTAATAATAAAAGTTCTTACATTTGTAGGTCCATTGCAAGTTGCACAAGAAATATCGCATGTGTCCACATACAGAAAAAAATTTCTCATTGCAACTCCTTTATAAACACCGTTTTGTTATAAATCCGCATATAAGATTACAGTGAAAGAGCTTCCTGTATGAGTTGTCAGATTTTTATTATAAAGGAGTAAATAATCATTAGTATTACATATCCGCGTTTCTATAAAATTTTGATGATAATAATTCCCTTGATTCGAAGAATCAAGATAAACTCGAAAATAGTCATTACTCCACTAATCAGTATTAATCAAAATAACATCGAATCTAACAGATAGACTCCAATGTGATGGAAGAATAGTAATGGTTTTGCTTACACTTTGACTTAAGTAAAGCATTCCCAAATAAGATTTACTATTATAATCTTAAAAATTGCCTTAACATTGAAAAACTGTATAACTATTCCACGAGGCAGTTTATGTAGTATCAAAGAAATCGTCAGTGAATTCTTGTGAAATCAATTGCTCTTCTGTTAAGTCAACAAATGATGTTCATTTATGTTTTTAAATATGAAAGATTATTACTTGAGAGCAAGAGTTACAGCTAGAAAAGAATGAGAAAGATAATGTCAAGAATCCTCATTGATTATTTCAGTGTTTAGTTGTTTTCCTTTTTCAAATATTAATTGTTTTGTTAAATTATTTTTCTCACATAAATAAAACTATCTTCTTTTTTAACATGTAAATTCAATAGTAAGATTGTCCTTTAGAATCTGTTGTTTTGTCAGATTCAATTAGTTAGTTTGATTAAAATCAAAGAAAACTTTATAGCATATGGCAATCAATTTGAAAGAGGTGTTATTAAATCAATCATTGTGAATAAGAACCGATTCAAGCAAATAAAACAAAAAGATCAAAATTGTAACATCTAATGAGTTGTTGTTCTTCAGAATGAAATTTAGAATACACTAAGAAAAAAATACAAGAGATTTGGTTTGTTAAAGCACCAATAACACTAAAGATTAGTTAACGAGCATAAAGCAAATACATGTGAAATCACATACTTAAAAATAAGCTTCATACATTTTTTAGAAAGATTTTGACATAACAAAAATTCATTCAATAAGCCAGTTTAAGGCAAAGGGTTTCTCTAACATAATTAATAATTAAAAACACGTACGTTATGTTATGTTATGTTAAAGATAAAAATTCCATTTTATGAAGACATAATTCGATAAAACCAAGCTCTCTTAATTGATTAGGGAGAAAATCCCATTTGTAGTAATCATTGTTTTAAAAAATATCCTATTTGTGTCATTCAATTACGATTAATTGAAAACAATGGGTAGATTCGAGTTTTGGGATTAATTGGTTGAGGGGGATGAGTGGTAATGAAATATCCAGTTGCGTAATTATTTTTTTCATTGATCTGTGGTACAATATGAGGAAAGGAGAGATTGGGGAGGGGGGATCGGCCATTGACTGCAAGGAAGATAAATGATATGATTGGAAATCTTTCCCATAATAATCAGGCTTTTGGTTGCTTTATCTGTGACAGCAAAGAGCTAGGAAGACAATTAGAGCAATAAAACAGATCCTTGAAGAGCAGAAATTACTTGAATTTTTAATGAAATTATGGCTGCTGAATTGAAAGAAGATATTTAGCCCAAATCTTGAAATAAAATGAATAGTTAATATGTGTTCTAGTCAGTTGTCTTCCAGCTAACCAGCTAATAAAAAGGTACTGCATAATGAGCAGTGAGTAATCTGATTCAGGAAGCTAAATATTGCTCACAAGAATACTCAAAGTAGAGTTAAATATGGCTTAATTTTGGTTGATTGCCTTTGAGTTGTTAGGATTGTAAACATAAAAACCAGTTTCAAGTAGTAAAACAGATCTAAATGCTGAAATTTTATTCTTCAGCATTCATCTTGAATATGGATAAAAAAAAATAAATAAATAAAAAGTAAGAATGATACTATTTTAGTAGTAGCTAGTAAAAAAGGAATAAAAATATTGTTTTACAATAAGGAAATAATAAATTCATGGATGATTGAAGAAAATGTTAAGGAATGGTAAAAAAAGAAAATAATAATTCGAGTTATTCATTGAACCAATTGAGATTGAAGCAAGATTGTGATGAAGATGAAGAGATCAAAATTCTCATTATTTTATGTTAAAATAATTGGTTTTCAAAATAAACCACAATAATTTAAGTAATAGTTTGTCCGAACAATAAAAATGAAGGAATTAAAGCCGTTACACAGTTTGTGATGACCTCTAATTTAAAGGAGAATACTTGAGAACTCAAGCTAAAATTTTTGAGAAGATAACTGACTTATGTTGGCTTTGCGGTTTCCAGTAAAAGAATCCCCTTTGGAAAGATGCAACTAATCATTGTATGTGAAAGAAAAACAGAACAAAAATACTTTCAGTTCAAAAATGTTACAACTAACAGTTAATAAAACAGCTAATGGCTGATGGAGACAATATTGAGGCTACGAAAGTCTAAGGCTCCCAGCTTGAACGAGGCAAATCTAGGCTCAGGCGGGCATTGAAGGTGATAAATTGCTGACTTTCTTGTCTTTATCGTTTGTGTTGGTAGGTCATTTTTGTCTTTATTTACATTTACTATTTTTTTTTCCTGAGTGGTTACTTTAATGCTGACCACAAAATTTGCCAACCTAAAGTTAATAAAATAGCAATGGCTGTAATGGCTGGTTGTGACTACATTGAGGCTAAGAAAGTGCAAAGTTACCAGCTTGAACTAGGCAACTCTAGACTCAAGTGGGCATTTACGGTGATAAATAATTGACTTCCTTATCTTTATCCTTTGTGTTGATCTATCATTTTTGTCATTAGTTGGATTTAATATTTATATCCTGAATGGTTGCTTTAATGCCGATCATTTTTTAATTAAACTTAACTTTTTGTAGCAGGCTGCTTTCTTTAATAAGGTTAATTACGTTTTTTAATTGGTTTTTTTCTCTTCGACAGTATTTATCCATTTGGGATGAGTTTCTCTGTACTCTATCTTTTCATCAGTTTTGCTTTTGGGTTTGTATTGTTGAAGGTTGTACGAATTCTGCTTTTTCGCGCTCTTTTTATCACATTGTAAAATTGCTCTGAACATTTTCCTGTCATCCTACCATTCACTCATATATTTACTACAAGTAGGATTTACTCTTTTATCTTTTTAAAAACTTTTATTTAGATCTGCTAATACATTAATTTATGCTTAAATACTAATATCTTCAAATATTGATATTATTAGATCCATGAGAGTTGATATTCTGATTTCCATAATAGCAAGCAATCTTTATTCAGTTTCGATAATCATACATTATGCCTTTCAGGATGAATAATCAAGTAGCTTAATTTCCATAAGGGTGCTTAGATGATGAATTTTGTTTTTTCTTTTTCGACTATTCCTCAAAGGTTTAAATTATTAATAAGGATAATTAAGAATTAATTTGTTAATTTATTTTTGCCCTCCATTATTTTCTAAAATTGAACATTGTTTATTACTTTTTCCTGGAAGTCATTTAAACAACACAACAAAAACTAGTACTTTTTCGATCAGGAATATATCGAATCAAAAGAATATTTTTATCTGATTGAAAAATTATTGTAGCTTCTGAAGCAGCACCCAGCAAAGAAGCAGGGCACATAACCTTGATTATTCTCAAGGTCGTATTCAAGATAAATATTCTTTCCACTAATCTAAAATTTATTCTTCCCAAAATCAAGGGAAAGTGAGAATACAACTGGATTCTTTTCTTTCATAAACTCTTTTACTCTTCCCTTGAGATCGCCAGATACAATGCCATTTGATGATACCATAATTAAACATTTTTTATCTATAAATTCCTTGAATTCATTACCAATGCTAAGCTCTTCTTATAGAGTATCTAGTTTACATATTCCAAACGCGAGACTGTGGCATTAACCAAAGTTTTCAATCGACACATCCCAGAGAATTTGACCAGAGAAATATATTTTATTCCCTATTGCTAATCCTGTGTTTAATCTTTTGAAATAAGGTGATATTGTCTAAAACAGAGAGCCAAGAAGAGGAAGAGAATTACTTAAACTTATTTATTGTTGTTGTTTTGCTGTTTCATCTAGCATAGCTACAGGAAATCCATTAATTTCTTTGATAATAAATTTAGAGCTTTTTAGAAAAGGATTTAGTTCTATTTTGCAACCGTTACATTACTATTAACTCAAACATTCCGCACAATAAAACCTCCTACATCCTTTGCATATACCTGGTTAAGATTATTTTTATTTTTCCTTGCCAAGTGTTGTAATACTCTTCAAGATTTCTGCTGGAGAAGTTTTCTTTCCTTTCAACAGAGATTAAGCACTTGTGCTTTTGAAAATTGGAGGGAGAGTTAACCCTATCGAGTTTGGTTTCTTTTCAAAGCTCAGTTCTAAACTACTTTTATTACCCATAGGCATATACTCCTAATGATGTTACTAAGGAATTACACTTTTTTTTTATTTTTCAACATTTTTCGAGCAGAAGCTACAAATTGGATATTTATCGATTGGAGAAGAAAATAAATTCTCTTCTTGACTGTTAATCTCTTAGAATACTCCTTTCAAACGAGAGAGAATATCATTTTAACCAGTGAACTATGGTACAGATGTTCCTTATTCTCTAAACTTAAAAAATATCTCCTCAAAATATGCAAATGCCTATCGTGTTTATTCAATGGAATTTTCATTTAGCACTCGTCGATAAACCCATTCTAAATATTCCTAGAAATCAGTGTCATTTTTCTTCTTGGATTCATCGATAATGTTTGCAAAAGATGGCACTTCAAAACAAAAAAGATAAATATATCAATTTATTCCAGTATTTTGATCAAAATTATACCTTATTCTAGAATCTATGGGGTTAAACCATTTCGTTCTAGATATTATGTCAAGTAAACTGAGTTCTAAAAATAAACATCCCTGAATCTATCTAGCTATTCGTACAAGTTACTCTACAGTTAATCTAATAGAGCATTAATGCTCTTTTTTATAGCTGGAATAATCTACTTAGAGATTCTCTTCTTCTCCTATTCAACACCTTCTCCAAAAGAAACTATGAAATCTTTATTTTATTTCTACATTTATTCTATAAGTTCCTTGCGTTTAGTATGAGGGTGTTCCTCCAAATCATTAAGAAATTACTGTAAAGATTAAAACGGGCTGTGTTTCGCAGCATGATTAGCAAAAATATTCATACATTCTTCACAGTGAAACATTTTATCTCGACAATCTTTGTGCACACATACTTAGGTTATTTCTTAGTGGTGAATTGGGCAGATCATATTTATTTTTAGGAGATTCTTCACTGAGGGTTTTTCATCTCTTTTTATTGATTTTTTATTCGTTTTGTCCATATATTTGAAGATCTATGTTTCATCCTACTATTTCACATTTCTTATCTGAGAATTCTCTCTTTAACTCACATTATTCTAAGAAATCTATTTTTCGGACAAATTAAGCGAATCTTACTTGTCTTGTTAACTTAAATAACTATTTGATATCGATCTTATGCTATCCGCTCTGAAACTCTTATCATCAATCTTCTACAAGGATTATCCTTTACTTTTGGAGCTTTTGGAAGTAATACTCAATGAACATTTTCGTTCTGGAATTTATTTAGTGGAAATATACGATTTCTTTAAATAAACATCTGTTATTGACTCAGGTATCTCTCGACTATTGATTTAACTTATGCTATGATTAGGGTTTTTGTATGTTTCTTAGCCTTATGGAGTTGCCAATGCAGCCTGAGATATCGCTTATTCGGAGTCAAAAAATATCAGCTTTGGAACAAAAATTGGACTTTTTTCTTTTTCTTTCACGTTCACTGCTAATTAGCTCTTTTGTGAGTGAATACTTTCTTTACTATTTGTTCGAGGAATTTACTAACTGGACATCTTGAAAGTTTGTGTAATAATTATTTTCAGTTTTTGCTTGTTCAAATGTAACTTTTTTGTTGGTTTCCTGCGTTTTTTGTTTGTTTAATTAGCCTGACTTTTTGAGAGATAGTAATCAGCCTGATTAAGGCATTCTCTTTTAATATTCTTCTGAGCTGTTTTGTTTGATCTGTTAGACTTCTTAAGTTTTACAAAATATTAATGCTCTCTCGCTGCAAGTGAGAAAATGCAAACAAAAAATATTTAAATTATAAAATTCTGGAGAAAAGTAATAAATTCATAAAGAAAAACAGAAAAAGACATAGAGACAGTCCATTAAACAAAAGGGTAGTTTAAGCAAGTTTTGAAATACTGACAACTCAAAGTTCTACTTGAGAACAATGGAAGTGTACGAGACAGTCAAATTAATTGGCTCTGGTGCATTTGGGCAAGTATATCTAGTCAAGCATAAACGTGAAGACAAGCTCTATGTGAATAAGAAAATAAAGACTCGCGATATGAATCAAAAAGATCGCGAGAATACCGAAAATGAAGTCAGATTGCTTTAAAAATTACGCCATGCTAACATTGTGTCATACAAAGACAGCTACATGGATCGGGAGCAATTTTTGAACATTGTTATGATTCACTGCGAAGGAGGAGACATGCACAATAAGATAAAGAATCAAAAAGGGAAGAATTTCCCTGAAGACTAGATTCTAGATTGGTTAGCTTAGATGGCTCTTGCACTCTTTTATCTACACGAAAAGAAGATTCTTCATAGGGATCTCAAGACTTAAAATATCTTTCTTAAACACGGCAGAGTGAGATTAGGGGATTTTGGAATTGCTAAAGTACTTGATTCCACAAGAGATTTCGCAAACACATGCATAGGTACTGGAACAAAAAACTAAGGAAGTTCATTTTTTTCGATTTCAAATATTTATTTGGGTTATTTTTTTACTGTTTTCTTTTTTTGTTAGGTACACCATATTACATGTCTCCGGAGCTATTTAAATACAAACCTTACAGCTATAAAAGTGATGTTTGGGCATTTGGATGTGTACTCTATGAAATGTGTAATCTCCGTCATGCTTTTGATGCTGAGAACTTAAGTGGTTTAGCTGTGAAGATTATGAAAGGATCTTATCCACCTATTAATTCAACTTATTCGAAGGGATTAAGAGGGCTAATCGCGAAGATGCTTTAGCTTAACCCCAAAAACAGACCTTCAATTCTTGATATCATAAATGTTTCCTTTGTGAAACGAAGGATAATAACTTATGTAACTGATATTCTTAGCGGGAATTATCCTGAAGCTAATCTAATAAATGATGTTGATGATGTGTATTTCGAGAGTCTTCAAGAGTAAGCATAGAAATTAGGGTTACTAAAGTAAATTAACTCTAATATTAACCGTCCTGGACCACCAGTGCCAATAGTTGACGATTAACCTCGTCCTCCTAAGAGAGTTGGATCAAGAACACCTGCATTGGATAAAGCAACGATTGAAAAATAGAATAGAGAAAAGAAAGAGCTTTTGAGATAAATCAGTGAAAAGAATCGTCTTGAAGAAGAAATAAAACGTCTTGAGAAGAAGAAAATAGCTAGAAGTGCTAGCACTAATATTAAAACAACTTAACCGCAATAGCAATAATCGTAGTAGCAATCATCTGCATAAAGTTAATCTGTCTAAGAGGGACGATCAAATTTGAGGAAAGGAGGAGATGGTGGTGATAGAAGAGAACGTGGAGAAAGAAGTTATTCCTTTGAGAGAGAGAATTCAGTAAATCGAAAGAAACCGCTTTCGAATTAGTAATTAGCACCAGGACCTTCATCGAAATCTTCAGTGAATTCAATTAGAAATGAAGTCAGAAAAGCTCGATAATTCACTGATTCATCATCGTAAGAACAATAAATAGCTTTTTACTAAAATTTAAGATTCTAAATTCATTTTTGTCTTTTCTTTCTTTCCAATTTCAGAACAGCATCAACATCTGCAGAAAGTGAATTCGGTGCAGTCTAACCAAGAAGCAAAGCCTAATCGACAGGAAGACAAAGTTATGATTATATTTCAAACAATGTAGGAGAACAACCAACGGTGAAAAAAGATATTATTAGATAAGAACAGGAAAAGAAACGTAAATAAGACCAAGAAGATTTAGAATTAAAGAGGAAATAGATTTAGCAAGAGAATTAGCAGAACCGTTAGAAAGCAATGCAAATGAAATAAGCATAGTATAGACCATCGAAAGATAACGCTCTTGCTGGTGGTGAAGAAGAAGAAAAAATTTCTTCATAACAATAATACTCATAGGGTACTGGACTTAGTAAAAGAGGTAGTATGTAATCTCTTGAATCAAAGAAATAAGGAAATGTTGTATAAGATGATTTCTCATTAGATCTAATTGAAAGAGAGAGTTTTGATCAAAAGATGTCTTCTATTGAATATAGTAATAATTCAAACTAATACAACTCTGAAAAGTATGCATCAATTCCAGTTGCAACTGCTAATAATGAGGAAAAAATAGCAACTCCAAAAAAAGAACGAGGTTAAATAAAAATATAAGAAGATTTTGCTATGGATGAAGAGCAAGATGATGAAGACGATGAAGAGGTAATTTTGTTTTTGTAAAGGAGGTTAATTTTTAATGGTTTTTGTTGTGTAGGTGCATGCAGTGATTTTCGAAGAAGAAAATGAGGAATCAGGTGGTGAAGAAGAGGAAGATCAAGGGAAAATTGATGAAAAACTCGAGTTAATGAAAACAAAACTCAAAGAAAAAACAATTAAGATTAATACCATCAAAGAGTCCTTGAATTTATCTAAAAAAATGGCAACAATGCAGCGAACCTCAATGGAATTTCCCGAAAACGAAGATGCTGAGAAAATAAGTGAAGCTGGAGAGGAAGAAGAAGATAATGTGTATTATGATGTTGAAGATGGTGAAGATGCGTTTGCAGGGAATTATAATAATGAAAATGATGAGAATTATCAGGAAGAAGAAGGAGAAGAATAAAAAGAAGAATAGTTTGTAGTGAATAATCCATAATACTTTAAGATTTAGGATAAGATAAAATTATTTAGACATAGATGCGAAGCTAGTCTTGGTACAGTGATTTTTGATAAGGCATATGATTATCTTAAAGCTAATGCAAGCAAGACTTCCTCGGAAGAGCAACGGAAAGTGCTTAGTTCGATTTTATCTGAAGAAAATATTGGATTTTGGCATCTTATTGATTAAGTTCTTTTCCTTGAAGAACTATCTCAGACTATTCCAAGATCTATCTCAAAATGAAGAGATAACATAATGGCAACCCATTCAGATGAGTGAATATAAGGAAATTATTTACTTTCTTGAATTTAAATGATAAATTTAAATTATTTATTTCGTGCTTTGGTTCCTTATGTTTCCAGTTTTTCTTTAGAAATCTAAGCACTGAAATTGTTGAATACTTAGCTAAATTCTTTTTAATTTAAATTTTCTGAAAAGTGGAAATATTATTTATCAGCTGCCGCCCCTGAGAGAGAGAGTTGATTCTCTTTCTCGTTGAGGAGTTATGTTTCCCCAAAAATCGAAACAGTTTTAATAGATTTCTGTTTAAAAATATACTAAAAAGCTTGTAAAAGAAGTATTTAGAATTCAACAGTGCATTAGCAAGAGAATTTATATGGCAGTAGTAGAAGGTTTCCAAAAATTTACTTCGTGATTAGAAAATCTGTAAATAAAAAGAAGAATCAAATCTGTTGATAACGTTCATTTAAAGTACCCTCTTTATGAATCTTTAGGACAGCTATGCATTTAAATTGATTAATCTGATGAAAATAGTTAAAAACAAATAATAAAAAGAAGCAATTAAGGTTTTCTTTATGCTTAATATTCTATTTGAATAAAATAATATAATAAAACTGTAATGATAATTCTCTCTCTCTTTCTCTCATTTTAGGAAATAATCTTAAACTATCTCTATTCATATTCGATATTGTTCGTTGTTTTAAAATGAGAAATAAACTAAGGATAATTTGAAAGACATTTTAAAAGTGTCTGAGATTTTATGAGATAAAAGAAGGAGCTAAAAAAATAGGATTTTGTTATTTCCAATGGATTAGAGAAAAGATAAGAAAAGGAAGAGTCCAAAGACAGAATATCTTGATTAATCTAGGACAATTAAAAAGAAATAATAGAAGAAAACAATTCATAACCATACAGACAACAAAAATGAGTTAGGAAGAATAACAAACCAAAAAATTGAGCCCTGCAGAGGTAGAAGAGCTCATGAAAAAGAGCCCTTAGCTGACTAAGCAATCATATGACTAGATTCAAACCCTCTCACCATTGTCTCAAGAAGTCATTTCAAGACAAGCTACCATTAACATTGGTACAAAATCAAAAAAAAATTTATCTTTAGATTCATATTAAATCACCGTTTTCATTGGTATTAAATGATATTTATTTATTGAACAGGAACAATTGGACACGTCGCACATGGTAAATCTACACTTGTCAAGGCTATCTCAAGTGTTCAGTAACAACAATTTCAATTGTTTTTTGAAGTAAATTTATTAATAATTTGATATCTTTTGGAAAAAAAAACAGCACCGTCAAGTTTAAGTATGAGAAAGTTCGTAATATTACCATTCGTCTTGGATACGCTAATGCCAAGATCTTTAAGTGTCCTAAATGCCCTGCACCATCATGCTATAAGTCATACCCAAGTAATCTATTAGCAACTAAGAAGTGTGGGTGTTTTTGTATCACGTTTAAATGAAGATCATTTTAACGAAAGAAACAAACTGGAAAAAAAATTGATTAAAATTAATAACAAATTAAGGGGAAATTTATGAATATCTTTATTTAATTTTGCTTAGGTGACAAGGCAGACATAGCTAAATGCGATAACTAAGGTTGCGAAGAAACTATGGAACTGATTAGACACGTTTCTTTCGTGGATTGCCCAGGACACGATATTCTCATGAGCACAATGCTTACTGGAGCTGCTGTCATGGATGCTGCGTTGTTGATCGTTGCTGGTAACATGAGTTGTCCTCAACCTTAGACAGCTGAGCACTTAGCAGCTGTTGATATTATGAAGCTCAAGCATATCTTGATCATTCAAAATAAAATTGACATTATTTTCAAAGATCCTTAAGCTGCTACTTAGAATTACAAAGAAATCAAGAATTTTATCCTTGGAACTAATGCGGAAAACTCCCCTATCATTCCTTGCTCAGCTTAACTCAAGTACAATGTCGATGCTGTCTGCTAGTATATTTGCACTTACTTCCCTGTGCCTATCCGTGAGCTGAATATTGCTCCTAAGCTTATCATCATCAGGTAAAAAATGGATTTTTTAAGAAGATTGTCTTGATTTATTAATTGTGTTTCATCTAAACAACAGATCATTTGATGTGAATAAGCCTGGTGCAACTGTTGAAACATTGAAAGGTGGTGTTGTTGGTGGTTCAATCCTTCAAGGTATCTTACAAATTGGTGATGAAATCGAAATCCGCCCTGGTTTGATGAGCAAGGATGCAAATGGAAATCTGAAATGCACTTCAATTAAATCAAGAATTGTCTCTCTCCTTGCTGAGAAGAACGATCTTTTATACGCCGTTCCAGGAGGTTTGATCGGAGTAGGTCTCCTCGTTGATCCTTCTATCACTCGTAACGATAGGCTTGTCGGAAATGTTCTTGGTTTCCCTGGTCAACTTCCCGAGATCTACACCAAAATCGACGTTAGTTTCTATCTTCTCAAGAGACTGATTGGAGCTAAAACAGAAGCTGACAGCAGATCTCACCGTATTTCCAAGATTACCACTGAGACTTTGAAATTCAACGTTGGTTCCACCGAAACTCCAGGAAGAGTCACTGAGGTTAAAGATGTAAGATGATTTTACTTTTAATTAAAAACACCATAGTAATGAATCTTTAACCTTAAATTTTCAGAATGTCATGAGCATCGAGTTGAGCTTCCCTCTTTGCACCTAAATTGGAGAGAAAGTTGCATTCTCTCGTAAGATTGAAAAGAAATTCAGACTCATTGGATGGGGTGTCATCAAGTCTGGTAAAACCCTCAGTTAGTGAGAGAGAGATCATGTTCGGATGTAGAAAACTATCTATTTAAAGCACGTTGTTGTTGTTTTCTCTCTATGTTTAGATATTCTAGTAACTAAATTAACAAGCTTCATATATTTTAATATAATCATGAAGCCTAATGGTATCAGTAAAACTGAACTAGCTAAGAGATTAATTTAGAAACATGTTGGGAAATAAAAAATACAATAATAGGATTGAGCAAAGGTTTTCAATTTCTTTCATACGGCTACCAATAAGTTAGATGTTTCTATGAGAGTCAGTCATGCAAGGCATTTGAAGATCTTAATAATATTTTTTATCTCCTTTTCTTTACTATTTTAAGGAATTTTTTTTATTGAAGAAGATATTTTGTTTTCAATGTGATATTTTTGTAAAAATCATAAACATTCTGACTTTCAAACTATCTTTTTTGATTGCAAGTTATATTTAAGGCAACTCAATTAGAACAAAGAACCCATAAAAAAATCTAATAGTTTATCAACAATTATCAACTATTAGAATTAATCTCAACCTTGATAATTCCCATAAAAGCCATTTTAATCTTTCGACAAACTGGTTTTCCAGCAGAATATTTCTGATAAAATCATAAAACGAAATGCTTTTAGCATCTTATTGGTATTTATCATATTTTCTACAAATAAACAATCCATTTTTTCAATAATGCTGCAAACGTAACATTCTTGAAAATATTACTACTTTTTTTCCTATTTAATCTGGCTTCGAAGATACTTTAGCAAGCAAGGCTTCTTTTTTGGCAATTGTAGCAAGTCTATTGAGAAAAATTAGACTATTATCAGAAGACAACTGGCAATCTTAGATAAATACAAGAAATTTAGCATGATTTTTAGCTGGATCTTTATCATAAACAAGAAAATCTGCACCGAATTTTTTAGCAGAAATAGTGTAATATCCTTTTTACTTGAGATCCTCAAAAACAAGGAAAGAATCCTGAGAAAGCAAGCCCACCATAAATGAATATTCTCCTTCAAAAGATAGTTCTTTAGAACAGTGTTTGATTAGGAATCCTATAGAATGCCCATCAAGCTAAAAAGGAGGTCCTTTTATTGATTATTACTGAGGCATATGACATAAATTACCTATTGGTTCTGCTATTATTAGAAACTTTTCTTTTAGTTCCTTAGAAAGCTCTGGGCTTTCAAAATAACCAGAATAATCCTAAATGGTCTTTGGAGAATTTTCATCAGAATTTACAGAAGAAATAAAGATTTTTCTAGAGATAGCGTCAATCAATGCCATTTCTAGTATTTATGTTAGCGTTTAGTAAATCGCTGAGATATCAGAGATTAAGCTGAATATGTGTTCTATTTCCCCCCTAATTTATGCTTGTCTGTTGATTTTTGGATGTCTTTTTCCCTCCCCCACATTTTGAGTGTTTTTCATCTCTCGAAATTTTAATAAATAAACCCTCTGAAATATCGATAAGCACTTGATAATTTGATTTCGGAGTGGTTATTAATAAACTCAAAAATTGAATTTCATCTGATATCAGTTTACAGACAATTGATTATTTCGATAAGATTATCTCGAGGTGTTTAATTGGTTAAATTTGCTTGTCAAATAACAGGTTACTAGTTAAAATTTATTCTTAAATTGCTGATGATAACAATATTACCAGAAGTTAATTAACAAAAATGTAAGGAGAAAAAATCTTACAAAAGAAAGCCAAATAATTACAAACTAAATAATTTGAATAATAAAGATTGAACGAGAGTAAGTTGGCAGCAGAGATATTGTTGGAGAAAGATGGATGGAAATGATCATTTCATTATAAATATGCAGAATCTTTTCAATTAAAAGATAGTTTAAGGTGCTTCTTTTTAATGATTTTTAGACATTAAAGATAATCTCGATTCTCACAGGCGTTTTTGCAGAAGTTAATGAATGTTTCATGAGACTACTTATCTCCTACATCACTGTTCTCCAGCCAAACCGATGCATATTTCATGATAAAGAGTTTGAAAAGAACACTGTAATGATTATGCTAAATGATCTTGCAGATCAGAGAATTATTGTAGCTTTTGTTTTTATTGTATCGTTGGTATCGTTTCTTAACATCATCTAGTGATGAAAATCCTGAATTTTCTTAAGATTAGTTAAGCAAGTCAAGAATTTCATCTTCATTATCTAAATTCTGCACGAAATTTTCAAAGGCTTTCAAGATATTTTTGACACTATTCTTTTTCTCAAAACCCTTGAAGAACTCAGGAATATTCGTTGTTCTTTCTCCCTCTGTTTCTTAGTCTTCATCGATAGTAGAAATAAAAGAAGTACTGGTGCATGGAGAGTTTTTTAATATTCGCTCTTCTGCAAAATCCTAAAATATTGTTGCAGAAATTGAAGGAGCAATATCTCTGTCTTCGTAAATTCCGATTTCATGCTTTACAGCAGATTCCAATGTGAGATCAAGGTGTCCTTTATTAGCTACTTCATTCTTAATTATTGGCTAGCTTTGAAGTGAAATTTGAGAAATCATAGAAGGATGAAATGAATGCTAGATATTTAAAAACTAAGAAACCTAAAGTTATCCGAAAGGTGAGTCAACAATAAACTTTATCTCTAAGTCATTCGCTTGTGTTGATGATATGATCTCAGTAGAAAAAATGAGTAAATCTGAAGAAAGTTTTTTCTAAGGACATAGTTTTTATGACTAAAGAAGAGAAAGATTGAAGTCAGGGAGGAAGATCTGGTGGTTCATGTTAGAGAAAAGAATTGATTGACAGCTTATTGTTTTATCGATTTAATTAATTATACTTTTTTCAACTCTATCCTTACAGGATCCAGTCATTTTATTCTCGAATCACCCCAATCTTTCCCCCCACTTGCAAAATCTGTTAGTTTTATCTCAAAAGCGCTGACTATTGAAGAAAAATATCTTCTTAATACCACTGTACTTCCCTTCGGTTACAATAATATCCATTTTTCCAGTGTTTTAACATGTTCTCTTGATATGTAAAATCGTGCTCTCCAGTCTTCATTATTGGTTATCTTCAATCAACTCAAAAATAAACCTATAATATTGACCTTTCATTAGGAAAAGTTGCTGGAATATTTTAGACACTAAGATACTTCAGAAAAATTCTTACCTTATGAATTATAGACTTTTGAGAATTTGAAAATCGTATTAATTTCTTCTTTTTATGGATTGAATGACTTTTCAAGAATGATAATAATGCCATAAATCCACACTTTTCATTTTATTCTAGGAGTTAAATTGATGGGATTGCTTTTTTTATTCTTATTATTTTTCTTGATTTTCATAATAGCCAAAAGAAGTTTGCTATTGCTATCTTTTTTGTTCTGTTTTTCATAATAGCCAAAAGAAATTTGCTATTGCTATCTTTTTTGTTCAACACACACTAAAATTTCAGAAATTAAATATAAAAGTTTATTTATTAAGAATGAATTGGTTTATAATTAAAGAAACCATCTTAATTTATGGATTAGCAGGTTTTAAGAATCTAGATATTGTAATTTGTAAATAAAATATCAGCGTTTAGGGTAGTAATAAATAAATCTGAAAGATTGTTTTTTGAGATTTTCCTGTTGATGTGTTTCAGTTAGGTAAAGATAAAAATAAGGAAATAAAAAGTAATTCAATTTTATTAAATAAAATAATTATTTTTGAATCTAAACAAACAATAAGATATGATTTAACAGCTTGCAATATTAATAAGAAATTATTTAAAATGTTTACATGTAAAGGTAAGGCATAATAATATATTTTACAATTTAAAAATTTTAAATAGGGGATTTTATTCTGAAAATAACTAATAGTCTCTCCCTTTATTTTTAGAACTAAAAACCCTAAATTAAATGAATGAATCTTAAAGGGATACAAAAATATATTATCTAAATTTAAAGAGTAAAAAAGATAAGAAAATTAACTTCAAATATCTGATAATTTTAACAAGTCAGTAACTAATCGGAGATTTATTTTAAGCAATTAGATTATTCATTGTCTGTTATGGCTATTCTTCTAACGAAATAAGATCATAGAGGCACATTCTATGCTTGAGCATTGAATAATATTCATGCGTGAGAGTCTTTTCCTTTAAAATTTCATGTAGCGATGTTGATTTAAGAATAGCAGAGAGATCTTCTTTTTTCGAAATAATTAGTTTCAGAAGCTAGTGAAAATCAACCAGTTTGCCTAAACAGTTCAGTAACACTGCATCATCGGAATTCAACGGCGAGCCTGAATTTGTAAGACGAGATTCAAGTCTCCAATAGACTTCTTTGACTGCTTATTTCAGAAGTTAATATACATAAAAATAGAAGTTTGTGTTATCTTCTTCACCTGCTGCTGCTTGTGTATGTGTCTACCTCTATACTTTTCCAAAGTTAAAATCTTTTTTAGCTTCAACTTAGAGATCTTAATTGTCTCTTGATTTCTGTTAATTTATCGATGCAACTCTCACAATCTCTAGATAATCACCCATAACTCGCTAGTAAAGACAAGGCCATTTTTCAGAGTTTTTGAATTCTATCCATCGATCGAGGTGAAGAATATTGTTCCCTTTGTCGAAGATTTATATTTTGAGCAATGAAGATTGAATTACAAGATATCTATTCAGTAAAAAATTTAGTTTTTCCATTAAAAGAGGTGACTCCAAGTTTAATGAATAACTTAGAATGCTTTCGACTTGATTTCTTAGTAACCTCACAGTTCTAATCAACTATATCATTGTTTCTATGACCCTTTCTTATCCTGATAAATCTTTATTTTAAATTAATCCAGGAGCTTTTCCAGATACAGGAGAGACAGCTGATCCAACAAAACAAGGTTTAGTCTTCAGTGGTGATGAAGGAAGGTTTAGAGGTGTTTCAGAAGCAAATGAAGCCCATTATCGTTCTTCTTTGAAAGAAGTAGACCGTGGTTACCTGCCAATCTACGAATTCTCGAAGAATCGTGGTTCGCTATTCTTGGTGATATTCATATGGAGATGTCGCTTTGTTTCTGAAGCTGAAAACTTCTATTCATTTATTTATTATTGTTGTTATTTTTAAGGAAACGGTGCCTTCTTAAACTGCAGATTTCCCTTTGCTTCTTATCCTGAAAGACTATTACTACGATCAGCTGGGATATTTGATGGAAAATGTTAATGCAGAGGGTTTCTTTTTGAGGCTTCTTCATTAAAAGAATTATCACTCCATTTTCTAATATTTGGTAATGGATTAGGCATGTTTTAGTCGATATCATTGCAGCTGCTGTAGTTTTATAAATTCATAGGAAGAATTGGGACCAGTTCACTTCTACGTCTTGGTTAGTTTGGTGATATTAAAACGTGACTATTGCTATTATTAAAGTTCTCAGGTAATCTTGGTACTCGTTTGGCAATGCTAATCGTTGGAGGTTTTGAAGGACTGGTATCTCGATTGTCTTGAGTTTTCTGAACTCGATTGAGGTGTGATTGAGGGGTGTAAGAGATTGAAGAGCCTTTATTTGAGGAATTAGACGATTCTACACCTATTTCGAGAAGTGAAATTGTTTTTTTGTGACCATGATTAACTTGAGGAATGATATTGATTGGTTCAAATTCCTTTTTAATAGGTCTAAACAAGGGGAAAAATAAGAAATTCTGTTAAAACTAAAAATTCTAGGAGTTTACTCTTTGGTTTAATTGGAAGATATTTCTGGAATCTAAAGAGATCCTGATTCTTAAGTCTGTTTTTCATCGAGCGGTTGTGAAGAATTAGGATTTACAGATCCACTTTTTGTACTCAGCAGTCCATTCGAATTAATTGAAGAGCTAATTTTATGTTTTCTAGAATCTGGAGAATCACCGTTATTATTATTCTTGGATGTATTGAAAAAAGAAGAATTTTAAGGAGTCAAGGGATTATTATAATTATGCTGTTGTTATTATTACTACTGCACAGGTACATCCTCATCGATTTTTCTTTAAAAGCATGGACTTTCATTATTGTTTGTGATTGTTTTACAAGTATTAGTTTCATTAGAACTATTGTAATTATTCAAATATTTAAATTCCTCCTATTCATGCTATTTTAGAATAAGTTGATTTTCTTTAATTGCATTTGTTTCATTGAATGCGTGGGTTGCAGGCAGATTAAGTTGAATTTACTTCATTATTGATCCTTTGTTCTCGTTAGATTACAGAGTATCTCTTTCAATTACATTCTTGCTCCTTTAGCTTACATAAGCTTGATTTTACTTAGAAATATATTCTCCATCTCCTCCTTCTTCAAACAGATTATTCGTGTTTTGTTAATGTTATGTCAACGCTGTTCTACTAATAATTTTCATGGGAGATTGATTTAAATCTAAACAATCAAATTCAGTTTTCGAAGTTGATTTTAATGGTTTAGGACTAGATTGAAGGGGTTGTTATCTTTATCCTTATTGACTTAGAGGAGTATATGAAAAGAAAGCTGGGTTTAAACCTCCAATCTCGCATGGTCTACCTTGAATAAGAGATGGTTAAAAAGGTAGTTTATTATTAGAATTACTGCTGTTGTAAGATGAAGTTTCTTCTTGTTAATTCTGTTTATTAAATGCTCCTTGAGGGTCCATTACTTGATGAGATGAGAACTACCTAGTTGTATCACCTTATATGTCAGCAAACGCAACAGCAGTAGTTGATGTGGGTATTTAAGTTATTCCAGATATATTTTAGTATTACTAAATATGGCTGGGTTTAGGTGTATTTTCACATGAGATCTAAACATCTACAGGAGCTGAATACTTCGGGGTTAAAGCTATTAGTTATTACTCCGGGAGTGTGTAGCTTTTCTTATGAAACGGTGAAGTAGATGTTGGTGTCTGCATGTAATTTAACCGCATAGGTGATATGGGAGAATAAGGGGAAGGGATTTAGAAAGAAGGGAATTACGGCTGTTGTTGTTATTATTATGTCTGTGACTAATATTAATAATTCAATGCTAGATTTGGTTCGCCTTGCTTTAGGGTGTCTTATTGAATCACAGCTGTAGGTCTTAAATGAGATTGAGAAGGAGTGCTGACTTCCGTTGTGGAAACTCTGAATACAAGTAGAAAAAAAAATGGTTAAATACCAAAACTTAACAAAAATTAATTTAATTGTTTATTACCTTTTTAGCTAAGGTCTTAGCGGTGATATCTACTCCAAAGAAATATCTCTTCTATGAATGCTACCTTTACTTATGTTATTATTGTTGTTGCTATTGCTATTGCTCACAAAGAACTAAGGCAAGTGGTGGTTGAATGGGGACATGGTTCCTAATGGATTTGTTGAGTTTTATGTATTTCTAGCTGGGGATTAGGATGAAAAGAACTTACTATTATTGTTTTAGCTGATTTATTGTTGTTTATTACCTGAATTTTACTGTTATTTTAACTGATATTGTTGCTGTGGGAAAAGCTATTATTACTAAGGAATCGTTGCAGATTCGAAATTTGTTAAAGGAGGTTTTTTCTAAGAAAAAGTTTATAACGAAGAAGGCTATTAGCTATTTGGCAATTCTTGTGCTGATTCTGGTAAGGCTTAGTCAGAATCACTCAAGATTCTTTGAAGTACTATCTGTACATATTTCTCAAACAACGGATGACTGCAGATATCCTAAATCCCCAACCTTTCGCTTTCTTAGAACGAAATGCAATTTTACAAGAAAACTTGCATTTATTACGAAATCCTTGGATCTTTGGGAAATGTCAGAGGCATTGTACTCATTTTATGTACAAGATCTACAACATTCACTGCTGGCCAAGGTGTCCTAGAGTAGAGTAATTCAAATAGAATCAACCCGAGACTCCAAGTATCGCATTTAGATGTGTATTATTGCTTGTGGAGAATCTACGGGGCCATGTACAATGGTGTACCGACTAAGGAATCCATTAATTGATCGTCTAAACTGTCTAGCTTTTTAGCAAACCCAAAGTCTGTGATTTTGAATGTTCCATTGTTGACTAGAATGTTCGCTGGCTTGAGATCTCTATGGATAATTCCATGCGCTGCGAGTTCATGCAATCCACTAATGATTTAAGAACAAACTGCAATCGATTCGTCTTCGCTTAGGCATTACTTTTTCTTCAAATAACTTCGTAAATCACCTTGATCGCAGAATTCAGTGATAATATATGTGTTATTTTTCGTTTAAAACACATCTAAAAGTCTCACAACATGCGGATGCTTTAGTTTCTTCATAATCTTGACTTCAGAGCACAACATCTTCCAAGCATAGTCGGTTTTAAGTGACCGCATATCAATTGCTTTAATCGCAACGATTTCATTACTCACTTAATTTCTACCTATGTAGACAGTACCTGATGATCCTTTGCCAATGCATGCACTGAGTGAAAACGCATAGTTCTCGATTTACTTATCGGGCTAGAATTTATTGAGCAAGTTCATGCTTTTGTTTTAGTAAATTAGCTAATTGTGTGTTGCTTTTGATAAATTATTAAACGAATCAGACACTAGCTAGATTCCTTCCGTTCCCAATCCATTAAATAAATTCGTATTATTTTTTATTCGTTTAGTTAGTTTCGTATTAGTTATCAAGGCATTCATAGGGTTGGAGAGAGAGAGAGAGAATATGATGAAATTAATCAAACGGTGTGGGTGTGTGAGTATGTGGCTTGAGAAGTGAAATGTTAAGGCATTTAAATAAAACTAAAATTCGGGGGACAGTTTAAAAAAGAGTCGAATTATTAAATAGATTGAATTAAATCAAAAAGAAAAAAAGAAGAAAATTATCACTTTTTTATAAAGAAAAAAGATGTCAAAATAAGCAATTGATTCAATTGTGCTGAAGATATTCATTGCGTTGGTGATTTTCGATGCAGTCTCAGTTCTGTATTTAACTCCAAAGCAAGTGAGACCACCAGTGGAAGCACCGACAACTACAACTCCTCCTCCAACTGAAGAGAAAGATAATTCAACTGTTGATCCAACCCCTAATGCCTCTGATTTTGAACCTTAAGCTGATGAAGATGCCGCATTCAACGATTTTTACGAAGGAGGTGATAAGAAAAACAAAAACAATGATACAGTCAGCGGATTGCTAGTTATCTAATCTTGCACATCACACTAAGCTCATTTAGATCAAATTAAAGCATACCTTACAGCAGAATATCCAGCCGTCACAGTGGAAACTATTTAGTATCCTCTTCCTCCAATCAAAGCCCTGTTGAGTAAATTCTTGTAGTACATCCACTGGATTATGCTCGCTTTGAATCTCTTTGGTGATAAAATCTTCGGTTTCCTCGGAATGGCTTACCCTGCATGGTATCTTCTCATGAAGGATAAGAAAATGATTGTCATGGTTGCAGTTATTGGTGGATCAATGCTTCTCTCCGGTATGGTCAACAAAACTGATGCGTTCGAGGTGTTTTTCGATGGTGAACTTGTCTTCAGTAAATTTTAGAAAGGATTCCTTCCAACAACTCAAAACTTCGATGCAATTCTTCTCAAATGACAAAAAACAGGCATTTTTAAACTTTTTGCATATGTTTGTCTATTCTTTCTTTGTACGTGTTTTGTTTTAAATCACTTTCTATCAAAGGGCCAAGATTAGTTCAAAATTATATCTTTATTTTTCAGTGATTTGAATGAAATAAGTGATTTATGATGAGAAAAATCTAATTTATGCAAATAAAGAGACAACTAATAGAAATGATGGAAAAGAAAAAAAGAGTAGTAAATGATAAATAAATACTATTGTGCTTAATTCAATAAAAGATTCCTTAGCAGAAATACTACCATTTATCATACCAGCGAGATTTCCAGTTATCTAGACTTTGATTGATCAACCTTTTTAAAAAATTAAGTCAAAGTGCATTAATGACCATACCAAAACAAAGAATTTAAAAAGATTGTTATTGTTTTTGTTGTTACTAATTCGTGTGGACGAAAAATTCAGAGTCTAATTGCAATTATTTCGGGTTAAACCGTTCTTCTAACGCTGTGATAGCTTCATCTCCCTTCTCAAAACATGGCATGGATGATCCATGTGCGGAATATAGCATTTTTATGAGAATTAAGATTTTATCTTGATTTTTTCGTGCTGCTTGGAAACCTCTAAAAGTTGATCAAATATTAACAATAAATCAAATCTTAAGTTTAATAATCTCATAAATAGTTGTTGTTGTTATTACCTATAAAATAAATATCTAAAAGTCTTAAACATTTCCGATTCATATCCACCAAGTACATCAATATATTCCGTTAACAATTTAAATGGCACACTATTCTCAAAAGCAAGTCCTTTTCCCGGTGCATTTGACAGAATAAATCCAAAATCAATATGGATAATATATCCTTCGCGATGCAGAAGAATATTGCCATTATGCCTATCTTTGATTTATAAAAAGTAGCACACAAGACTGTATGCAGCTAGACTCGAGCAGAAGTTGAGCTAAGCTTTTTTAATATTTTTGCCATAAAATTAAATAAAAAACTCAGAAAGTGGCATGTTTGTCTTGAAATCTTCAGATAATGTCCGTTTCAAACTGTCGATAGTCACTGAATTCTTTACAACCTCTAGAATACCTTAATTTGGACCAAGACTGACAATTTCATATGGACGTAGTAGCAATTTCAATCCACTATCTTTAAATATCTAATCGAATTAGTATATTAACTATTAGGCAAACTATTCCTGCTTTAAGTTATCACCAGTCTAGCAAAATAAAAAGCACAGCAATTTAGCAACAAACAAATATAATTTTCTTAAGTTTTGCTCTTAATCACCCATGAAACCCTTTACTTTCACGATGAAATGCACTAACTTCCAAGATTTAAAGTGCCCATAAGGTGATTTTTTCCTGATACGTTTTTCTTAGTCAAATTAACTTTCGCCAAAAAGTTTCTTTGAAAACCTAGAAATGTTTAAAGGCTGATTTGCAGGTGGTCTCATTCCGTTTTCCATGTGGTCATCCTAAAACTCTATCTAATCTGGCTAAGTAAGTTCAACTCCTGAAATTCTATAAGGCCCCTCTCCATTTTCTGCATCTAATGGACGAGCGAACAATTTATGCTGATCTGGTTCAGTTACTAATGGTATATCTTAGGTTTTATTAGATTCAATCATGTAATTCTTATCATCATAATGTGTTTCATAAGCATATGCGATTCCACTGAGCTACTTTTTACTTTCAGAAAGTGACAATTAGTCCGTATCAAAGGACTTACTTTTGTCAGGGGTAATATCTAAATCGGGTTTTTCACTGATTGTCATGCGTTTAAATTTTGGTTATTCTTCAACTATTGTGCTTATCATGACTCGTTCAGCTGTGGAATGACATCGGTTTCTTTCACTGTGATAGATCATACTAGATGTTGACTAATTTATGCTACTCTCACTTGAGTGGAAGTGATCCTAAAAAATCAAGAAAAGAAAAAGTAACTATCTCTACTACAAAGAAATACATAATCATCTGCTTACATGCACAGTTTGCGCTTTGGAGAAGAAAATATCTCTATTCCAGTTAGGAATTCTTCTTGAAATCACTCTGTTAGAAGTGATTTCTTCTTCGATTTCGAGTTCAGGGCAGAACAGTTCCATGCAAACATAAAATGGAGATCGCTCTTTTGTTGAGAACACCCTACAATCAGTAGGCACTATGTTCAGCACTACATACGCTCTGGTTGCATCTTTTTAATAGAGATAAATTCAAGAATAAACATGACTCTCAAAAACCTCAAAAAAGGTGGCTTCAAAGTTAAAATTAAGAAATTATTTGTTACGAGAATAGAAAGGAATATAGACTGCAGATGGAAGGGACTAATTCAATTCTTTCAATTGCGTCCTTAAAGCTACGATCTTAGGATCTGCTAGCTTGAGCTGCTCTGATACTTCAATCAAATCATCGAAGAAATTCACAGTCGATAAAAACCCTCCAACGTGATTATCCTTGTTATTATCTTCAAATATTCCATCAGCAGTAACCTCATTCTTATTCAATTACACACAAGCATATCTTCGTTTGTAATTTCTAAGCACAATTTAGCTTGGTTTTATCTTCACTGTACTGCTTTATGAAGGCTCATAGTCTACAGTACCATATTTCTTGATTATATCTTACACAACATTTTCTTCCATTGGGTTAGGAGCCTAGTACATTCTATTATCCTTAACACCTTCTGATTATTCATCTAAGTTCTTGAGCTCTCTCAGAATCAAATGTCTTCCTGCATAATGTTCCTCAAAATACTTTTGAAGCTAGTTCTTCATATCTTCAATCCTTGTAAAGAGATGAACCAAAAAAATAACAAAATCAAACAGAAATTTAGTAGTTTTATAAAAAATTAGAATAGATATTTTTTGTTCTTACGATTAAAGCAGGATGGTTTGCTTTTTTGTGACAATAGAAGCTAGTGATCGAAAGTAGAAAAAGAGCAAATGTGCAAAGTAAAAGTTAATTTGCCCAGCTTATTTGATGAATTCCACGATGTTCTAATCATGGAATTCTTAGTGAAATGCAATATAACTGCATAGCTGAGGGATGTAGTATTCTAAATCATCACGCTAGAATGTTTTTGGTGCGAGATTTGCATTTATTCTTGGAATAAAAAATATGTCATTCAAATGGTTACAAGAGAGAATCAAAAAGTAAATGAGGTGTATTGCAGTATTTATGAGGCTATAAGTAAACTAAAAACTAACTTTACCTGCATCTTTGTAGATTTTTGACGAATGTTTCATGGTCAGCACCATTTTCAGAGAGATACAACCCAATCAGAATCTAAATTGGGTCTCTCATTGAGCTGTTCTAAGATTAACATAAAAGATATTGCAAAAGATGTTGATTCTTTGAAGAAACTGCTTGATATGTTACAGGATAAGTAGGTTTTGGAAAGGATGTACTGTAGACAAGCTATTTGAGTGTATTTCTCCTATCATGTGAGGTCAGAAATGACTAATCGGTTTCCTGCAATCCGTAAAATTGAAAATCATTATCTATTATAAGCTAATATAAACTTTACCTGGCAGCATTGGAAGCATTTGCAGCAAAACACTTACTTACATACACCTTGCATGTAAATCAAAGAGATTAGCTTAACTATTATCCGACTAACAGAAATATCATGATTGTTTTACCATATTATTTCTTGTTGCTGTGAAAAACTCTTGTTTCGTCTGCCATCCTTATTATTAACAAATTAACTTAGATATTACTTTTTGTGCAGTTCTATCTATTATCTTAATCATATTATTCTTCTCTTTTGACGGGGGGTGTTAGATTTTCTTGATTACAGCTATTTTTATTAACTTTTTCTTTGATTTTACCTTACATTAGTTTCATGTAATATGATAATTCCTGACATTCGATCTTACAATATCTTGTTTTCAAATTAGTATTTAGAATTAGGAGTTTTCTTTTCTTTTTTGGTGATCCTTTTCAGATTTTTCATTATGAAATTAAAGTTCTTATTTCAGCACTTTATTAAGTTATTTTTTTATCTTTTTTGACTTTGATTTATCCAACCATCTGAACACTTTCATTTTATGGATTTGCTTAAATGATAATTTATCTGTTCATTAATTTTTATTAGAATAATTTGTAAGCAAAAAAACAATCATATGGCGAGAGACATAGGATTAATTTCAATTTGGAATAAAAAAAAAAGCAAAAAATAATCTCAAAGAAAATTAGTCCAGTATGCAAAATTTATTCTTATTTATTTCTCCGTTAATCATAATTCCATTCGAAGCCTGAGAGATTATATGTCAAGATAGTCTTTTTATCTTGTATTTTTTCTTTGAACATTCATTTCTCCGAGATCTAATTAGGCAGTAGATTAAAAAGAATAAAGCTATTTTGGAATGTAAAAAGATTAACAAAGCTTTTGAAAAAAGAAAAAGAAATGTGTGTGTGTCATTGAAATGTTTGTTTTTAAAATGTTATGAAGTCAATGAATGTGCTCATCTTTCTCCCTAAAATCATAAAGGTTCTTCTGATTCTGATAAATAGATAAATAGTCAGAAAAAGTAAATTAATAACCCTAAGCATTAATATTACTTTATCTGCACCCAACATCTCCAAATTAAATACAATTTTTTTATTTTTGTCATTCAATCAAAAGGAATTCTTAAGTCTGTAAGCTATCCATTATATTCATTAAATATAATCTCTAAGAGAAAGTAATTAAAGCGAAAAAATCAAATAAGTTCAGGTTGCTTTGAAAACCATCAACTCAACAGTTAATTCCAATGTCTTAATCAAAAAATCAAAGGAAGAGTAAAAAATACTTATTTCTTAAAAAAGACAACTTTAATAAAAATTCAGTGAAAGAAAAAATCTGCTGAACAAAAATAAACTACTTGATTAGCTATAGAAAGCCAAGCAGATCAATTAGAAGAATATGTGACTAGGAGGATGGATGTGAATCTGTAATTACGTCTGAAGAATCATTAACAATTTCTAAAAAGAAATAAATCAAGTGTGAAACTAAAAAAAACTTAAATGAGCAAGGTCACAGGTACTACTCACACTCGCAAAGAGGCGATCCCCAAGAAATTCAAAAAGAAAGACCCTCGCGATATGGATTTCAAGGCTTTTATCCTTCCTCAATATCATGAGTTGTGCTAGTATAACTTCCTGAATAATAATCTCCCTTAGAAATGTACTGCTCAGCAATGCAAACAAAAGATTAAAGAGATCAATGCCATGATCAAGAGCTCAGAAGGACATATTAAAAAAGTCGAACAAGCTAACGATGAGCAATCTTAGTTGAAGAATCAGCAAACAATGACTTGGCTGGCAAAACGGTATATTGAACATGGCAATAGAAAATATTTTGGTGATAACGAAGATGAGTTTCAATTAAAATTCTTGAGAATTATTTTTGAAACAATATGGAAGCACCTTTAGACGAATAAATAGATCCCAATTCAAGAGTTTCACAAGCTATTGACTGAATATTAGCTCCCAATGTCATTTTAAGTTCTTTCTATGATATATGAGCTTGTGGATGTGAACAAGGATGGGATGCTTAATCTGTCTGAATTTTATTCCTTTAACAAGAATGAACAAGCGAATCATATTTATCTCGATTAGTTCAAGCAAGAAGACAATAATAATACATTTGCGTCCTCTCCTTTCAAGCCCACTTCTTTATCGGCACTTTGCATTTTTGTCTCCTTCCGAATCAATCACGATTTTCTCACTGATTTTCTTTATGATGCCAACTTTCAGGTAAGATAATGAGTAGAACCACACACACAAAGATTAAAGATTGGGGATAATTGATGATGCAACGAATTAATTAGAGTTATTTCACTTTTGAATTTAAGAAAAAACTGCTGGTTTTGTACAGATTCAATTGATTTGTGGTGTTATTTGGAAAAGGTGGAATTTATTAAACCAAAAATACATTTCTCCCCCTTTTTAGTAGCTAATAATGAATTTATGGGATTTACTCAGTAACAATCCAATTTTAGCAGCTCTTAATGATAGTTAATAATAATAATAATAATAATAATAATAATAATAATAATAATAATAGTTTAATGAATAATTTTGCTATTTTTTTCGAATAATCATTGGTTATTTTTATCGGAGTAAAAAATATTGTTGTATTCAGGTTAAAGACAAGAGTCTTGGACTACTAAACATGCTGGATATTGTCAAATTGCAAGGTCAAATGAGGATTAAAAATGACAACGATAAGCGCATAATGCGTCAGTTTAATGTTGAAAAATCATCTATTCTCGGATTTAACATTCCAGCTACTTTCAAGAAAAAACAACCAACAAACTAAAAACAAGACTAAACAGACCATAAAACTTCTCCGATTCTGTCCTAAACAGCATATAATATCAAATAAGATAGCCACACTAATCTCTAAGTTAAATCTACACGAAGAATTTCCCATATAACTGATGCTCCAAGCTAATAATAAACATACAGCTCCTTAGAAGCACTAGGATAACGACAAAATTACTAATATTCTAGCACATCGTTAGTTTTAAATCACCTTGGAACTACAGTATATTCACCTAGAACTCAGGCTCCTTCTTCATAGGCTTCCACTGATAGGAGCATACGTAAACCAAAGTTGTTTTTTTCAAGGAACATCAATAGTGGTAATGATCGTAGTGAGTATTTTACTGAAGAATAAACGAGTAATGTTGGTAAAAAATCATCTCTTGAAAGAGCTTATGATCGAATTGAATCAAAAAGGAATGTATCTAAGGAATTTGAGAATAAGTTTCATGTTCTCCTTGACAGTGCTAACAAACGAGGGGAAATGATTGCGTAACGAACGTATGAAAGCAATCAAGAGTCAATTCGAGAGATTAGAGATATTGAAGTACAAAAACTAAATTCCAGCAGAAACATTTCAGAATCTTCATTCACTTAAAGAAATCTCTCACATGCTTTGATATTACCTACTTTACTTGAGTAATAATAGTAAAATTAACCCTTAACACCATTAAGAGATGTTTCCTAAGATATCGTTAGCAAGTATAAAGTGAACAACAGTAACTCCTATCGCAGCTTCAATTGTAAGAATTATTTTAAGATTATTTACATTTCAAATAATGTTATTATGCTGATGTTAAGAATTACATAGAGACATCGACGGTAATTCAAAGATGAAAAGCAGTTGGAGTAGTTCGAATATTTAACCTTCTAAAAATATCACTGGGTATTACAATCAAGGTAATAGCTTCTCTAGAAATACAAAATGCATAATGGAGCATACGTTGATTGAATCTGAGAAAAGCTATTAGGTTATGATGGGGCGTAAGTTAATGAAACAAGATGAAAAAGATGATAACAAAGATTATTCTCCAAGGAAAAAATGTACAATAGTTTTACCAACAACGAAAAAGTTCAATTATTCATAGATCAAACATATCCTCTCACCGATTGGAACGCAGAGTCGTTAGCCTATCAACGAGATAGCTCCTTGATGGTTTAATTCACTTTGAATACAGATGGGAATATGTGATAAAGCGTGATATTTGAAATGATAATAACCGTATTATCTTTTTGAGCAAATCTCATTATCTCTAATTTACATTATTTATTTATTTTGTATAAATTCTCCGTGAAGTGATGCTTAAGGACGCATAATACAAGGCAATAATGTGAGATTTAGCAAAAAAAGTTTGTCTTTGAGCCACTAATAGTATTTTTTTTGACTTTACTTCAAAAAAAAGAAAAAATAAGAAAAACTGTATTTTGTCAAAAATCTAAAATCTGTGAGGATATTTGAGAAACAAAATTTCTCCCAAATCAAAATAGAATTCTTTCAGAATTCAACGAGCGAAAGGAAAATATATTTCTTTACTTTTTTTACAGTCAAATAATACAAGAATAGATTTGATTTTCAGTTAGTTACTGCAAAAAAATGAATCCAACTTATGCTTAACCACCATCGGATCGACAAGACTTAGATACTTATTCACAAAAACAGCTTCGTTCGAATGCTCCTACTGCCAGAGAAGGCAAGGAGAACTAACCTAATTCAAATGCTAGGGGAAATATTGGACAAGAACGATTAACGAATTAGACTGCGTAATAGAGAGGAAGTGCACAAAATCAAGGAAGTTACTTGCCGCAGTAGCAGTAATACTAATAGAATTCAGGGATATAAGCTACTGGGTAGTTTCCAGAAAGTTAGAGTGCTTAGCAACGGCAAGAGTATCAAAACTAATAACAAAACGATCCACGAAGTTCTTCTAAGAATTCCTACAAGCAAGAAGACTAGATGAAAAAGAATATTGTGAGTTAATAATTCCAGCAAGGACAGCAGACATACAATAAATCAGAGACACATACACATCTGTACAAGATTGTGCTTGTGGGTGATGCTGGAGTTGGAAAGACGCATATCATCAATAGATACGTCAAAGGATAGATTCCACATACAATCATTCCTACAATAGGAATTGAATTTGCTACTAAGACTGTTACACTGAGAGACGGTGGAACGATTAAAACTCAAATATGGGACACTGCTGGATAGGAGAAGTATCGAAGTATCACAAGTGCTCATTACAGAAAAGCTGTTGGAGCGTTGTTAGTGTATGATGTGACAAAAGAGAAGACATTTGAGTCGATAAAGCGATGGCTGGAAGAGATTAGACAACATGCAGACAGGGAGATTGTATTAATGCTCGTTGGGAATAAAGTTGATATTACCAATGAATATCCTCAGTAGCGAAAAGTTTCCAAAGAAGAATCAACTTAGTTTGCGAGGGAAAATGGTTTGCTTTTTGAAGAAAGCAGTGCGTTATTGGATGTAAATATCAACGATGCATTTGAAAAGTTGCTCGAGGAGATCTATGATAGGAAATGCCGTCTTTAGAGTGAGCGGTCAGTTGTATAGACTGAGACAGATGATCCGAAAAAAGCTAAAATTATTTTTGATTTAAATCTTCCACCTAGTAATAATTCTTCGAATAGTTCCATATGTAGTTGCAGTTGATTTTTGGAATAATAAGGACTATGATTTTAAAATATGTTGATAACATTAGCTGATTGGGATGTGAACCTCTTATGAAGATTAGTTATAAATTATCAACTAATTGTAAGGGCTTTTAACTGTTTTCAATCAAATAATTGCTAGAATAAGCTTTTTGAATGACTGATTTGGAATGGAGATTTCTTTGTAATCAAGCAAAAATAATTTCTAAATCAGATCAGAACTCTTTAGGGGGATTATTAGATGGAAGCAAAATGAAAGAGATCAAAGAGAACTAGAGGAATTATTATTATTAAATCAAATTATTTCAGAGGAAAAACACAAAGATTATATTAATTATCAGAGAAAACAAACAATTAATTGGTTTTGTAGAAGAAGAAGAAATATGTCTTATTTATCTTATTAGATTCGAGAAGGTACTCGAGGTGGTCGAGATCAGTTTAAGTGGGATGATGTAAGATAAATGTCCCATAAAGACAGAGAAATGTACTTAGGACAAACATTGATGATTGGTTTCCTAGACAAAGGAGGAAAATGGCGAAAGAAAGATTGGTATCTCTAAAAAGAAGGAAAAACATAAGAGGAAATCGATGAAGAAATGAAAGGAGAACAACGAAAAGTTATCGAAGATGATTAAAAGAGAATGCGTGTTGCTCTTGGGCTAGAAAAAGAAGAAAAGAAAACGATATCCGAGACAGCTACTGAAGAAGAGAAAATAAGATTACTGAGGGAAATCAGAGAAGGAATGGATTTCGGGAAAGAAAAAGTAAATGCTTGGGATGACATTCAAGAAAATGAAGAACAACGAGGAGTTGGATTTAAACTAAATTAAGAAACACTCGATAGGGTTAAAGATGGTATGGATATGAATAAGTTCTTAAATTATGATCCAACTAAACTTGAAGCAGTTGGCATGAGTGAGAATGACAGTGATGATGGTGATAAAAAGAAGAAAAAGAAGAAGAAAGATAAAAAGGATAAGAAAGATAAAAAGGAAAAGAAAGCTAAAGGTGAAGAGAAACATAAAAAAATTAAAAAGGATAAGAAATCGAAGAAAGATAAGAAACATAGAAAAGAAGAGAAGAAGGAGAGAAAACGATAAAGACATGATTCATCTTCTTCGGAATCAAGCAGGGAAAGATGAACATGAATGCAATATCTAATGAAGCTCTTAGTTCTCTTAGCCTTTTTTATTCTTTTAATTTGCTGTAAAAAATTCTTATTGGAATTTTGAAGCCTGCAATAGACTACAAAAATCAAAGTGATTTTGTGAAGGTGAAGGTGATTATCTATGAATTAAAAAAGAAGCAGATTATTAGTTTTATCAGTGTAATAAAAGGGGAAAACTGTATGTCTTCTAATAGTCTATGTTAGTAATCATGAGAAGTTAAGAGTGACATAAAGAGATAATTAATTATGTTTATTATTGTTTTTAATGATTAGCACATACTTGGTTATTGAGTTTAAATAGTAATATATATTTTATCTACTTGAGCATTGGAGAGCTAAAGAAAATATTAGATTACAATGATAGCACTTTAAAAATAATAAAAAAAGGCTGTAGACTGGGAGAACCAGAGAGAAACTAAAAGTTAATTGATTTTAGTGAGTGATCTCAAGAAATAAGAAATAATAACAAGAAGAAGAAGAAGAAAAAGATTAATATTATTATTCTCTGATTTGGAGACATCTTTCTTGGCTGCTACTTCTGAGCAATCTTGGTCTTATATTAAAGGAGTGTTATCAGTCAGCTTTTATTAGTTGTATCTGCTGTTTCGTATTGTCTTGAGAAATTTTGTTGATTCTAAATTGATAAGGAGTTGTTGTTGGATCGAAAAAGAGAGAGAATATGAAAGTCTAGTTAAATACTGAGATTAATGATTATGAACATCAGCAATAGTAACAGCAGCAGCAGCAGCAGTAGTTCACTCTTTAGCAGAACAAATTATCTAAACCTAGTGTCATTAATACTACAAGGCCATCATTCACTTAAGCATTTTAATAACCTACGCAAATATATTCTGAAATGAAAAGAATAGAAAACTTTACTTTTTGTCTGAGCGATATCGTAGGAAGAGGTGCATCAGGGACTGTTTATCTAGGGGAAAACAGCAGCACAAAGGAAGTCGTAGCAATTAAAGTCATCGATTTGCATTAAGTCAAAGACGAATACACCTGGGGGCTGATCTGCTCGGAGATTGAAATCATGAAGAAACTCAACTGT
>Ga0302271_10000478_pt1 | contig 39324 bp, 20 predicted proteins | sample III_Bog_N1_1_FD_198767 | JGI IMG/M metagenome (GOLD analysis project Ga0302271, IMG submission 198767) | Peat permafrost microbial communities from Stordalen Mire near Abisko, Sweden - III_Bog_N1_1 | ecosystem: Environmental > Terrestrial > Soil > Wetlands > Peat | place: Sweden: Abisko... | reverse complement strand
CTCCCTATATTTTCTACAACAATCTGATCCCCCCCCCCCCCCCTTTTTTTATTTGTTTTTTCTCATTATGTCGAAAATACTCTTTTTTAACAATTGTAAAATCTATTGATGTTTCTGAAATTTAATAATAATAATAATAATAATACCTATTATTCTTGCTTTTCGTTGCTTAGGATTCTTAAAAAGGCTGCCGATGTGCTAATGACTGTCTAGGCTTAAGACATGGAGGAAGTTATGGATGACTTTGAAGAGATTCAGCAGAATGCCGAAGAAATTGCAGATTATTTCTCAGTAACAAAATCTAAATATCTTTGAATGTGTTAAATCATTATTTTTTTTTATTCTCATCCTCAATAGTAACTGGCGAATAAAGATCAAGATTTAGACAAGCTTGAATAAGAAATGAGGTAGCTTTAAGAGGAAGTTGACTAGGAAGAATTACTTAAGATGAAACAATAAATTGATGCCGTTCCCTAAGCCAATATTGATTATGCCATGTTTAACCAGGCAGCTCAAAACAAACCAATGGTTTAACCAAACAGACAGAATTCTAATTTCAATTCTGCTTTGTTAGATCAGCTTATAATCTGAGGGAAGCATAAGAACAATCATAAAAGAATTGGGAGAATAAGAAAGAGAATTATAAAAATAATGATCATATTTTTGCGGAATTAATAATTTATGTGCGTATCCTATAGATTTCACTGAATTTTTCTTCCTTGTCCTTTATCATTTCCTTTAAGATTTCTTTGATAAGTTGATTTGTTAGTTTTATTGCTATTTTTGTATGGAATTAAATACATAAATCCCTCATTTCAGCTATAAAAAAATCAATTAAAATATTCGAGAAATTTAAGATAAATCAGCAACAAACAAAAACAAGCATTTAAGATAATCTCTTCCCTTAACTCCCTTGTTATGTTTAAAGCCTCATTGAAGATTGCATATTAAGTCGATAATATCTTTTGGATTAATCTTCCCATCCATAAGTACACTCTTGAATTAATCCAAATCCACATCGTTGTCTACGTCTCTCAGAACTTCAGTGAGACTTAAGTTTTCTAGCATGTAGTCAAACAGACTCTTTTCTTCTCCTTTAGCTTTCTCATCAATTGAAATCGTCAGCAAACGCAGAATTCGCTTGAATTCATCTGTTTTTAAATGGTTCTTTTTCAATGGAGCTTGGTTGTTGTCTCTTTGATATTCTTCATCTTCTTCCTCGTCAAGCTTGAAAAACTAAACAAAAACAAATCAATAAATTGAGTTCATGCTGATTCTTCCTCATTTTGTAATTCATTTCAAAAATCAATCAAAAGTTATTTATTTTTACTTTAACGATAAACTCAATGGTTGTGTTCAAAGAAGCAGTTTTGGACACTAATACTGTGTAAAACAATTCGAATTGCTATTTGGAGATGATCTCTTGGTCATCATGAGGATTCAACTCTAGCGCAAGAAGGATACGGTTTCTCAATGCTGGTCTATTCAATTTCAGAGTAGCAAAGGTCTCAATCAACACAGACACCATTAATTTTCCCATTTGAGCTAAAATAAAAGATAAAAATCAAAACATTCAAAAAAAGATTCAGACAATTCCACAAAAATATTCATACGTTTTTTGATGATATCTCTGTCAGTGAGTTGTTAAGCTGAAGTGAAGTTCGCAAGCGATTTTATTTAAGTATGATCTTCTTATGAATTATTTCTTTTTAACTGGAATTACTCTCTGTGCTGATTAGTTTGATTCTCTTGAGAAGCTGCTCCCAAAATATATTTATTAATGTAATCCTCCTATGCGCTTATCTACTCATTCAATGTTAAATGTTATTAATCGCTTTTCACCAATTCTTCTTCGTTCTCTTCTTCAATTCCATATTGCTGCTAAACGTGTCCTTCATACACAGGTATCATCCCCTCATTATTGTGAAATTCACCATTTCTCGCTTCATTCTAAAAATCATTGTTTTTCTAGAAAATCTCATATTTTTCTTGAGGAACTCCAAAAACTAGTGGTGACTAATTCTACTTGAGTGAATCAGATTATGCTACTAAGTTTTTATAAATCTAAGGTACACTTGTGTTCATGGAAAGCTAAGTTTGCTGTAGATAAATCGAATGCTCTTGTTGCACCTTTTCTACATTGGCTTTGGTCCTAGCAATCTGAAGTTCTATTTTCGACTTTGTCCTGAAGAGAATATCACTGATATCTTCCATTTTGCTGTTCCGTAAGTTTATGGAATTCAAAGCCTTACTTTTGGAATCACCGAAAGTGTATTTAGCATTGGTTTTGAATTTTTTTCTTTGCTACTGCTGAGTAGCAGTAGCTCTTCCTTGGATGTACTCAATTTCGCTAACATAACTTTGTCTAGTGGCTTCTAAATCAGCAAGGACGTATTTTTCATCCATCGATTCGGAGTGTTGTTGTTTTTCTTCGATGCTTTGCTGGATTTCGTTGACTTCACTTTGATATTTTCCAATACAAATTTGCTCAATTTCTCGAGAAGGAGCTGATTAAGGCATTAGATAAAGTGGCATGCGAGTTCGTTTTTCACTTTCTTTTTCGTATGGCATTAGTTTTGGACGAGGATATTTGTAGTTTTTAAAATGAACTGAGCTTAAACAGTAGAATTTTCTAGGATGTTGGATATCCTCTCTGCATTTCTCAGCGATCGTTACTGGGCGAGAAGATTTAGAAGAAGATGGTAACGGAAGAAGGGCTTTTGGCTGCGGCAATATTACTCCTAATGATTCGTGAACATTCTTTCTTCCAAGCAGATATTTTTCATTTTTTTGTTTGTTTTCTTTAACTTGATCATAGATTCTGCGAGTTCCTTCACTTGTACTCGAAGGAAGGAAGAAATCTTTTCCTGAATATTCACTTGTTTCAGTGAATTGAACATTCTTTTTCTTCTTTTCAGATTTACTTGAAACGGATTATCTAATAATATTTCCATAAGGCAATCGCACTACTGCAGCAGGATTGATTTCGAGTACCTCTTGAAACTAATATTACTGTTGCTGTGACTGCTAGAATCCTTTTGAGTCTTGGGTATTATCTGATTCGAGCTGAGATTCACTCATTTTAAGAATCTATCTAACAATTGCAGTACTGTTTCTCTGATAGAACTGCATTGGATTAGGTTCTTCAATATCTGTTATTTTCCTACGTTTTTCTTTCTACAATTACAACTCACTTGGTTTTCTGTCATCCTGCTGTGAAGAAAGTTCAAAAACAAATTAAAAAAATGAGTCCATCAGAAAAAAAGTTTGTTCTCGTAGACCAAAGCTTTATTTTATTATGATACAATCCATTTTTACTTTCTATCTTGATGCTGAGGCTGAAGCTAGTGGAGCAGTACTTGTTTTTTGCTTTTTCGGATGATAGCTCGCTACGATTTATTCCTTCTATGCACTGAAGAAATCCTTTAGTGTGGTTGCATGCGCTTTCTTTATTTTGAGATTCGTAGCTGATATTGAAAGATTTGGGTGCTTTTCAGGTTGGTTTGTTATTCCAAATCTATTACCGCTCATGGGTTTGAGAATCATCAAATCATCTTGTTGTTAAGGGTTACTGAAAAAGTAATCACGACTTTGCTAGAATATAATTTCTGCTTCCGTCTTCTTAGCACCCGATCTTCTGAGCTTTTTCATATCCATGAGTGAGAGGGGGGAGAAATATAAAAATGAAAGTGATGGATTTATGTAGTAGTTCTCTTGTTTTTTTGATTCTGATTTCTTCTATTTAAGGTAATCTCTTTCTATTACTAAATTTTTTTTAAGAATCTGTTTCAATTCAGGGATGAGGATGATCTTAATCCTTAAACTTAAACTCAAATGGTGATCATTATAAAAATCATCATTATTTATGAATTTTTCTAATGAACGCAAAACATATGAAAAAATGAAAATGAAAACTAATTTCCCTCTATTTAGTTTTTTCTTTAAAAATAATGGACATAAAGAAGTTAATAAAGACCAGTTCTTTTCTCACCTAAAATAAAAGTAACAGCACAATAAAGCCTTGTGTTTTATTCATATTTTTGAGTACAATATTAATCAAAGCAGCAAGATGCATCCATTTAGCAATTCTAAAAAGTTTATGCCCAGCTACACATTTTCTGATAATTCTTCTAAGATTAAGTAGTTGTCAATGGTAAAGCTTCTTAGGATTTTAGTTGTTTGGCTGTGTTTACCATAACAAAAATCATAATACAACAGGATGGTTGTAAGTTTTGTTTTGGCTGTAATGGCTCCTTTTAGAAAGTCAAAAAAATTGGATGAAACAACACGTTTTATGTAAATCTTCTCAGTGAGATCCAGAAGGAGGAGTAAAGATCGAGGGACTGTGATAAGGAGAGTTATCAGAAGATACATTGCTACTTGTCCAACTCAACACTACACTTTCTTCCCTTTTGTTGAATAAGTGGATGAAAATTCAAAGATATGAACAAGACTTTGAATTAGAAAGAAAATATAACAAAACAAATCCTTTTAATTTTACATGCTATTGAGACTCTCGAAACTATCTTAATAGTCCATGTCACTCACCACAGTATCTACATCACTAAGACTAAAATCATCCATGGCCATTGGATTCTATACCAAGTTCACAGCGTGCTTAGCAAAGAAAATGAGAAAACATGAAAAATAAAATTGCAAGAATTAGCAATGATTGAATTGAACATACCACGAATTGAACGTTTTTGATGTTCTTAAAGTCTCCTTCTTTACCATTCGTTGGTAGCATGCTGTTTGCATTCTCTAAACACATTCATTAAGAGATTTATTTCAGTTAGAATATTCCATAAATACACTTTTTCTCTAAAAATTTCTTGCTTATTTTTCATTTTTTACATAATCCTGAAAGTCCACTCAGCGGTGCCATCGTAGGAATATTATAGAACGTATTGTACTTCATCTAGCGCATGTATTATAGATGCATCTTGGAATAGTTAGGCTAGCCTAAAATGCTGAAGAGATACCCTTTCAATGTGTCGTCATCAAGGTTATGTCTGACAAGGATGGGAGTCCATCGCACTACTTGCCTTGTAGCTGCAGGTTTTTTGAAGAGCAACTTAGCTAAATAAAAGAACTTCATAGCCATCTCTCAAGTACTCTCAGGTGAGAAGGAAATACCTTTTCTTCTGATCAAGCAATGAGAGATTGCAAAAAGATAAAAAAGCGACAACTTGCGAACTTTCCAAATTGATGCAATTAATTGGAATTCGATTAGGTATTAATGTAGAAAGAAAGAGCTCTCAATCGATTGACTATTATCCAAAAAGAAGGATCTATTGAAGATCAGGTGGATAGGGCTGAAAGATTCTTATTTTTTAATCAAATAACCCAATATTAGAGTAAAGTATCTAGAGTCCCCAACAAATCAGAAAAAATACATCGAATAAGCCCAACCTCCTGCTGTGAAGACTAATCACATTTTTATTCACTTTTAGCTATTAAAATGAACAATACAATGCAAAGACATTAATTAAGGTTACAAATTATGAAATTTAAACCAAAAATATTTCAAAATTGCCATTTTTGTTGTTATTCATAGTATTTCCCTTTTTCACAAAAGTGAGGGAAAACCGTAAAGCACTCCATTGACTTCTTCAGCTACATTCGATGCTATTGCCATACCCGAGCCATTCATGCGGACAGCAAAAAGCACATTCTCACTTTCTTTCATGACTATCGGTGTTTTTCCTTTCCCATTGATTGAGAAACACTTTGAATTTTTTTATGAAAAATAAAAAATGAATGTAGAAGAGGATTTATTTTATGATTTTTCATAAATGATATCTATGATTTTAGAGTTAAAAAGAGCTATTTTTTACCATTATTCCTGACCATGCGCAGTCAATTTCAAAGACCGTCTCCGGAAGAATGATTTCTTTAATTTTTGACTCTAAATTATCCATGATCTTTGAAGTATTAGATATTTCAGTAGTTTATTCTACTTGTATATCGGTGTTTCTTCCTCCACCGAAGAGCAGTCTCCCATTGAAATCTCTGAAATAATAGAACCCTTCATCGAAGGTAAATATCCCTTTGAATTTCAAGTCCTTTATTGGCTTTGTAATCAAAACTTAACCTCTCCCAGGTACTAAATCTAATGGCTACTTCGATAAGGAATTTGTGAATGCGTTTGTGCATATGACTAAATCTTTTCCATCAAAAATTGCTAATGATTGACTGGAATCTAAGGGGTTCTTCACAAATATCTTGAAGGCACAAAGAAACAAGATGATAACTTAGGTGTTTAAAATTAATAAAATATAAATATTATTGGTTTTTAATAACTAAGGTTCATTTTAGTTTCGCCTAATGATTGGTTAATTTTATTACTTAAACACCATTTTTGAGTTATGTATAAGATACAACATCAGCGCCAGTTAGATAGAGAGCTCCTTTCCCTGTTACATATTGATATAAAGCTCTAATTGTCTGTCCAGTGTCTAATTATCCATCTAGCACATTTTGTACAATATGTTTGACATGGTTTTTGGAGAATCCAAACTCTTCTATGAGTTCATCTCGCAAGACATAGACATCTCTTTTAAACAACCCACGTAATTAGTTGTTTGCGTAACGCATCATAGGGAGATTGAATGATTTTTCTTCTGTTATTAACTCATAAGCACCTTGAAGTTTAAGATCAATTTTATCAATCCCTAGTCGTTTAATCAGACGATTTCGCCCTTAGTATCGCATGTAGAACAATGCAAGTGATTACTTCTCACCCATTTTTTCAATGTCATCCATGAAGCCAGTGAAATCTAGTAGATATTAGTGAATTAATATTAGTCCAAATCAAGTAAAATATGGTATTCAAAATGGAGGATCAAATTGAGAGAATTATGAAACTCTTAAAGATTCTTGATTTAAATGGCAGCAAAACTTATTGTACTGTTAGTGCTAGCAAATCCAGCATTTTTGGTGCTCGCTCCTGTTGGTAACAATCCTCTCTCTAAGATAACTATTTTTTTCTCTGGATGTTTCTCTAACACATTTGCTGCCACGGATAAACCAACTATTCCAAAAGAAACAAAGCAATTCTAAAAGATATTTAGCTTTTTCAAAATAAGAAATGAAATCTGCCAAGTGAGCAACTAATCAATGAGAGGTATTCTGTCTTACCTATTCCTCCACCGACGATGACAAGATCATTTTTAAGAAAGCTTTCCTTCTCCCAAAAACTATACATACTTTCTTGCAAGGTGTGATTTGATATTTCAAAATATAATTAAAGAAATTGTATTGTTTCTCTCTCCTTTTTTCTGTTTTCAGGATCCAAATCAAGAATAGTAGATATTTTGGTGATTCATTAGACAACAACTCAGCAGGGAACAGAATTTAATTGAAATATTAGAAGTGTTTTTTATTAGCTTAAAATAAACTTCAGATTTACTTTGTACTATTTTGATGAGAAAAAAACAAAAATAAAGAAATGGCTCTGGAAATCAAATAATATTTCAACTAAGTAAGAAAAAATGATTTATTAGCTTTTAACTGTTTGCACTTCAGTTTAAAGAGGGGAGATGGGTACATGCATTTTCAAGTTCTAATAATGTCTTATTTGGATTGTTTTATTTTTGGGAAATAAATAAAGTTAAATAAGTGTAAGTAACTAATGCAAATATTGCTCAAATACAGAATTGATTATGATTAAAGGAGTAATAATACTGAAAAAGAAAAAAAAAATATGAGAAACCGCTACCCCTTTTAAATTTTTTAAACATAATTTTAATTAGAAATTTCATTGCCTCTTTGGCTATTTGTTAGAAAATACTTCTGTGAAACATGATGTTAAGATATTTTTATATTTTGAAAAAAAATATCTTTCATTTTTTGCATTGCTCAAAAAGTTCAAAAGAAATCAGCAGGGAGGTTAATTTATCGTGTAATCAGTGGTTGAATTAAATAAAAAAATCAATGAAAAAGAAAGAGAGAGAGAAGAAACAGCATAAGAAAAATATAATAAGACAAGTGTATTGCTTGTGGTAAATCTATCAATTTTTTGTACTTTTTGAAATCAAAGAGAGAAACCAAGATTTCGTCAGTGCATTTGTGTGAGACAATTGATTATGTATGATTTGAGTGTTTCTTTACCTAAAAAATTAAAGACGAAATTCTCCCCATAACAAGTAATACTGCTTTGAAGTTTTTTTTCTCGAAAACCAGCTGAAACTGTGTGAAGGATGAAACGGCGTAGTAGCAGTAAAGAAGGTCTGATCTAGAAGTTGCGGAACGTTGTCTACAACTAAATCTAATTCTTGATTGAAACTATCGACTCTAGCTTAAGTCTCAATAGTACTTGGTTGGATAAAATCGTGCTTTTCTTCAGCTCCTAGCAGATCTTCTCTTATTAAAAAAACTACTATTAAATCTGCGACATCAATGAAAGCGAAACTTCCTTTAGCAGTTTAGAACTTTTTCAAATGGACAAGATCCTTTGGTTCATCGCCAAACCGATCTAAGCAATTAACACTACGAATACTCTGAATTATGTCCCAAGTGTTCGCTAGATCATCAATATCTTCTCCATAGCATACTTCCCATTACTTCTGATTATTCAAATTCTCATTAATCACTACAGCATGAAACAGAACGCCAAAAGGATTTTATCTTTACTTTATTCATACATGATCGTGTATTTCAATGAATACATCATGCTGAATATGCTCGATAATGCATATTTATCAGTCAAATACAGTAGTAGCTCAACAGATGCACCATATATCCTAGGATTGATTGTCATTATTCTAGCAAGTATGTTTGCAATCTTCATGGAGCTTTTCTGCATTCTTTCTATTCATATCAACGGTAAAGGGATTCTTAAGGTGTTTTAAGGAAAATTGTCCATATGCAGGGTTCTTATTAGAATCGCTATTCCTGGGATTGCTTTCTCATTTGCAAATGAAGCTAATTGTGATAAAACTTCAGCGTTCGTATCGGTGTATGTATTTTCCCTTGTGTATGTAGTCACTAGTGTCATGGATGAGATTCTAAATCATTCATACAACGAGATTGGACTTGTGCAGGCTTATTTCGCTGGCCTTTCGCTGTCTGTTAGTCTGACTTCGTTTAAATTATTTTAATTTGCGAATGCGATTTCGTATAAAAACGCATAAACCTTAGCATTTCTTGTGGCACCTTGCATATATCTTTGCTTGTTTTAGATACATAAAAGTAAAATATTCAAGATTCTTCAAACACCTGACTCGGTGCTCGTCTTGCAGGTAGGATATTTTTGGTTTAAGAGGTTTTATATTTAGGTAGTTATTTTTTGTTATTAGAGAAAATTTGATGAACTAGCCATCAAAATGAGCTTTCTTTCTCGATATCGGAAGGCTCTAATCTTGAATAACGAATCTGGGATGGCAATTGCAGGTATTCTTGCACGACACCGTGAAGAATGCAAGGACGAGTTATGTTTTTGCTAGAAATATAACTCCAATAGTGTGCATTTTATCTCCGAAGAAAGTGGGATAGCTGTTGATCTGAAAATGCTGGATAGGTATGTCATATCAACACTCGAAAACCACATATTATTCTCTCCACGTCATAAACTCAGCGAATTCCAAGCACAATTCAGATTCATCAAATATATATCTCTCCTCAGACAGGGTGATTAACTTACAAACGCAGCTTAAAAAATTAGCAGCTTGCTTTTTTCGAACAGAAGCTCGGAACTATCATTCTACACGCTCATTATTCTCCGCTTGTACATGAAATTGCTGAGTATTCAAATTAAATCGTAGCCTTCCAAAAGTTCCTTCACACTGAATAACATGAGCGCTTCTGAAACATAACTTCAAGCAATCACATTCTCGAATGCGATTGCTAGATACATCCGGTCAGAGAGTCTCTTCGAATCAATTCTGGAATCTGTACTGAACGTGCTGGCTCTCAAAATCAACTTCTACTAAAGCATCCAGTTATCGTAAAGATAAAAAAGTATTTTTTATGAAAATTTTCAAAATTTTTACAAATTCTATTTCTGATAATTTAGTAAAGAAGGCACAGGTAAGTAAATGAACTTAGTCTGTGAGCGTATGATGAGTGTCGAAAAAGAACTAAACATTCTGTATAAGCGGTTTCCATCGGATAGGAATCGAACTTTGATATGTTTTTTTGAAGCAGAAATTCACAGTAATTTTCTGAGGGCATATAACTTAACGAATGGGATTACTGCAAATAATGGAAATGTTGCAGCAACATATCGGGACAATGAAACAGAGGAATATGCTTAGAATTCATATCTTAAGAGGATGAATTTGTTTGATAACGAGAACGTAGTTTCGATCCAAATTTCATATGGTAAAAGAAAAGGGGAGATTATCACCTACAGTGATGCAGCTCCATCGTTCTTCGGGTATGACTAGCAACAGTTTGCTTATATCAAGCACATAAATGACTTGATTCCAAAGACAATTGCTAGGACACATGAGGAATTTCTGATGAATTTCTTAGTCACTTCGGAAAGCAAATTCTTCAAGGATATAAATCTGTCATTTTTCCAAAATAAAGATGGATACATTGTACCGATAGACTTCACAGTTGATATAAACTTTCATTTTAGAGAGGATTTCGCATTTATTGCGTTTTTGAAGAAGAAACAATTCCAAGCTAACACCTCATACTTGATTCTAGATTCAAATGGTAAAAATTAAAAATTTAAATAAAAATTTGTTTAGTATTAATAAATCTTGTGTGATTTCTTCAACCAGGAATGATCGAAGGTGTAACTGATGACTTCCAGGAGAAGATTCTCCTCTCTAATGAAGATGAGAAGCTCATGCAAGAGTAGATCTATTCTACTAATTTTACAGCTATGATTCCTGATTTCCCTGATCTAATAAAAGATATGAATTTAAGAAGAGAATCTGTTAGGCATTTCGATAAGTAAATCATGTATTTTTTTAAAACACTCTCATATTCCTTAAAGCATGGGAGTACAGCCAGTGCAGATTTTAGAGGGAAAACTAAAGTAATTGACTCCTCAGCTTCCAATGTATTTCATGACCAAGAATCGGAGTTTAATTCTGGTACCACGATCAAAGATAATTTGCCAAAGACACCCAACAAAAGTGGTTCAGTTTCTATTTTCTAATAGATAAAAACTGTCAGATAAATGAGGCAAAACTATTCGATTTCTTCTAAGAAAGTCACCAATCATATCGGAAAACTAAACAGGGTAATAAATAAATATTTTAAGAGAGGGGGAGGGGGGTTATGAAAAGTTTAAAGAGATATTGGCTTTGAGGATTGCTGTTGATGATGATTCTTGGTTGTTTTTGAAAAATCAAAAGTCTATGATAAACTAATTTGATGTAAGCTTGCGAATCTTCAACAGATCATACATCTTACAAGGGAAAAAAATATAATATTTCATAATTGAGTTCACAAATATAAAGAGGTTTTTTGTGAAGACCATGCAAATGAGCAATATTTTAAAATAAATCATGGATAAACGCAGTGGAGGATAAGGAAAAACATAAGATAACAGCTCCACTAGTGGAATGGAGACAACTACATTTTTAAACTCAACTCCGTTCATTTCAAAACACAAAATTGAAGAATTTGATCCATTGGCAGTTAATTCCAGCATAGCAATTAAACAATCAGCCATAAAAAAGAGTAGTATTAAGTAATCTGGAGGGAGTCTCGATGATCTTGATGCAATTCTACCAGGGAAAAATCAGCTTAGTAAAAGGGTTTTTATAAAAAATGAGACAACCAATAAATTAGATAAATAGCTATCAAAGCAACTATCCAAGGACCTTAAGAGCGCATTTGATAAATTTGATGATATTAAGACAAACCGTGTAGGAGGTACTCCTTCAAATTTTAGAAACAAAAATGAAGAAGAAGATTTTGGGCTTAAAGCGAATTCTAATATTTTCACTGCAAGTGGCAAGTAACTTGGACTTAGATTGCTAGATGACGATTATATATTTCCACCAGAGTAGATCTCGAAATAGATTAAAGATGACTCAAGTCCATTATCTATAAAACTAGAGAATGAACACTCATTTGGGATGGAAGTAAAAAGGATTTAAACTGAGAAAACACTTGTAGAGAGCAACTACATTACTCCAGAGAAGAAGGAAAAGAAGAGAAGAAACACTTCTAAGACCTCGAAACAGGCAATCAAAGGGAAGAATAAAAAGAGGCAAATGAGTTATTCCTCGACTTCTTAGCCAATGGACAAATTGTTTAGTATGATTAAGGCACTCAATTCTGGCACAATTAATACAAACATTAGAGGTAAAGAAAGACATAAATACCTAATTTAATATGGAAACATTTTTCCTGGGAATTACCTGTTTATGATTATTTATTTTCAGGTGAATAAGTGCAAGGAGAAAGAAGGATTACATCAATAAACGCTTCCAAAGAGTAATTTAACTTTTAGAAAAGCCTTTCCCTTGAGGGAATGGAGGAGCATCATGGAAGCGAAGAAAAGGAAACGAACGAGGAAGATCCTGAAGAAGACTCAGATGATACACAGAGCGATAATGGAACTGAGATAAATTAACTAGTTTTAAAGAAACACGCAACACATCGAAGATTCATTAGGAGATAGGTAAAACGAAGAAGAAAGAACAATGAAAACCATTTTTATTATAAATTTACCCTTTCATTCCATTTTTCCTTTCTAAAACACCCATTTTTTTTTCCCTAGATGCACCAGCAAGTCTTTTACTCTCAAGGAGCAATCCTCCATGAAAAAGAACCAAGTGAAACAAAAGAAAATCTTAACGAAGACCTCAACGAAACAACTGCTTATCAAACCCTTAATCAAGGTAAATCTATGTACTGCAAGACAATTGGTAGAGAAGAACTGCCCTCAAAATCCAAATAATTTCTTGAAATCTTCAAGGGTACTCCAGCAGCCACCAAAGAATCAGAAATGCAAGCGATGCAAGATATCGATAAGGTAATGTCTCGAATACAAAATATCCAAGGAATTTCTTCATTTATTTCTCTTTGTTTGTTTCTAGCAATCAAGTTTAATAAAATTCTGCGTATCAGAGTTCTACGAGAAATACTAATTATTTGAGAATTTTACTTCTCCTAAATTATCCAAAAAGAACTCCTATCTCAACAGGACACTGCAAATGCAAGCGTTGTGCTTTCTTGTGATGTGCTCTATGCCGCTTTATTTCATGATCGAGCAGACCTCTATGGTTAGTTATCTTAAGAATCAAATTGCATTACTCAACGTTTCGACTGGTTTCCTTCGCAATCAAAATGAAATGCATTTAAGTGTTCAATATCAATATTATTTATCCACAACTAGCGAGACTGTTGTATCTAAATCTGATAAAATCACACTTAACTCATAAGTTATACCAACAACCTTACAGAACGCGATTAAGTTGTAGTAATCTACGTATTTATCGTCCGATTACTAATCTGCTATCAATTCATTCTCAGCTAAGGTGGTAATTTCTGACAGTTATTCCGATGTTCTAGTAGCAAGCTAGGTAATTATGAGTATGGTTAAGAATATGATTGAGATATCATAACAAACTAATATGGCAATTGCCCTTGCTAGCAGTGGGTATAAATTCTATATCAACAATGTCTAGACTATATTAACATTAATGCAGGAGATAAACGTAGATTTGCAATCGAATACGTATGATTCTATCACTGAAAGCTAAAACTCCACAGTGACAGCCTTCATTATCTTTACAGTCTTGTTAACACTGATTATCCTTATTTAGTTGTATTTCTTTCGCTTATTCTGCTTGTAGCAGCTACACTAAAAAGAGCTCTTTGAGCACACTGATATGAATCGAATTCAAATAGACTTAGAAAAGCTACAATTCATCTAGCAGATGCTCCAAAAGCAGCAGGAGATACTTTTTATTTATGAATTCGATCTACATCTCAAAGAAGAAATTCTCAAATAAGAAACACAACGAAGAATAATCACAAAGTAAAATATTTTTGTTTGGAATTTATTTTAGCAATTTCTTAATGATTTTTTTCATTTAATTTGGTTATTCATTTGTTTGTTAAATTTACAGACAGCGGAAGAAGTAAAACTAGCGAAATAACTTAGAATTGGATGGAAAACAAGTACCTTAGACGCTCTTTATTGCATTACAAGCTGTGACTCTGGTCACATTCGTAGCGTTTGGATTGATAGTCTACCTGTATTTCCATGATTTCGTGACAGTGTACAGAAATAATCTAGTAACTTTGAATGATTACAGCTCATTTCAGTATGTTCTTCCTGAGTTAAGTTTGCTGTGGATTTTCATTAATAAAAACACAAATGCAGCTCAAGTAAACACAAAATATCTTAATTAAAACTTACAAATGAAAAAATATCTTTTTTTTTTTTTTGCTCATTTATTTTTTCCGTTTAGCGAGCTGAAGAAATCACCATTTTTTCTTCAGAGTTTCTGCTGTTTAGTAATATATTACGTAGTGAACTCGCTGAAGTTTAGACTAATTCTAACCTCCCATCAGCGTTCATCACTGAGGTTGAGCTCAAAAACAATGCCAATCTCTGCACAAATGAGAAACTCACTGCATTTGGTACTCCTACTCCATCATTGTTGACCACATAACTCTGTCCTTTATTTATTAAATCTGCTCTTACAAAAGGATTGCTTAGTTCTATTGTGAACCTTCAAAATTATTTCAGAAATCTTGTGTATCTTGATTTCTCGATAACTACAGATTATTTCTAAATCGGATCTGTAGAGAGTATCTCCATTGTGGATTAGTATATTTCAAATCTGCAGACATATTTGATTGATTAACTTAAGAGCACATCGAATTCAACAGTGATAGTCATATTCATTTCTTCAATTTTATTTTTAATATTCCTGTTCTTCTACAATCTACTGTTCTTCGTATTCACGAGAAAAAGAATGCAACATCTGGACCTACTCAATAGAAATGGACTCTTTTTAATACCATAATAAACCCTCTTCTTAGATCCTAGATTTATAACAAGATTAAGAGCATATCTATTGAAATTCAATCTTACAAATTTGATAGAATGAAATAGCTGTTAAAAGCAAACAAATTAACGACTATATTAGGTAATTAAAAAATCTCTCGCCAGTCTCCCAATCAATATTACTGTTATTTTTTTATTATTTTCTCTGTGTATTTCTTGTTATTGATATGTTTTACTATGCCGTTCTCCTTTATTCTTTTCCTCACAATTATTCTTATTAGAAACCATCAAAATTAATAAAATGATTTCAAGTTTTATTATCAATTTAAGAAAGAAAAAAAAATTGCCTGCGGAGGGTTTCGAACCCTCGACCTCAAGATTATGAGACTTGCGCTCTAACCAACTGAGCTACACGGGCTTAACAATTATATTCTAATTGTTAATTAACTTAATTTTTAACAAAAGTCCCCCCCATCAAACAAACAAAAATCAATTAATTAACTTTGAAAAAAAATCTTAAGTTAAAAACCCAACAAACATTTGCTAATTTCATTCATTTTTTTTTGTTGACAAACTTTTCAATGTGTTTGTACAATTTCATTTATTTTTTTTTTTCATTTCAATTTGTTCTTATAGTAAGTAATTCTCTCTAATTTTTTTTTTACAATTACAATTACAAAAACAGATAAACATTTAAATTTTTTTACAGTTTTTTGAAAATTTGTTTTTTTTTTTTGAATTTTATTTAAATTTTATTTGTACAAATAAATTTTTAATCTTTTTATTTCTTTTTTATTTCTTTTATTAACTTTTTTATTCTATTGGTCCATTTTCTTCTTTTTTTTTTGTTTTTCATAAACAAAAAAAAAGTTACTTAGGACATTTTCAAATTAATAAAAAAGATGGGTAGAAAATGGGAATAAAAGGGAAAAAGAGGTGTTTGTAAGGAAGTCATTCTTTTTGCTATCTGTCTTGAGAGTATTCACAATATTCGATTAAAACTAAGCCGGGAAATGGGCGGTAAAAATGAAAAGCGAGAATGTCTCTACTATCGGGTTTATAGGGATGAAGTCGATATTTGAGAGGCATTCTCATGCATTTCAGCTGAGGAATTTTTTAAAAACATTTTTTTTTTAAAAACGATCGACAGTACAGCAGATGACTTCTCTTTTTGAGGATTCTATGCAAGAGGAATATTTAGAGAATAGGATTAAAATTTGTGAGGGGAATGGCTGGTAAATAAAGGCGATGTGTCTGTAGCATCTCCTTATAAGGGCCAGGATAAAATAATGTTTCTAAATAGTTTCTCTTGCACAAATGTTATTTTGATTGATGCTCATTTTTTTTTTTCGCATTCCATGAAGGCTCCTCAACCTTCTTTTTGTTCTTCACTATCTGGGGGCTGGGGATGATTTTTCTTCCTTTATTAAGTTTTTTTCTTCTTTTTTTAAATCAAAATTATGAATTTATTTGCCTTAAGAAATCATTAAATTCTTTCTCTTGTGTTTTTGATTTCAAATTTACTTTATTTGAATTCAATTAGAAATGAATGAGTTAAAAAAGGATTTAAGGATTCACAAACGAAAATATGAATCGTCTCTTGATAAATAAAAGGGAAAATGACTAAAGAATTACAACAAATTTTTATTTTGAAAAATACAAGTAAACCTCAAGATAATTACACAAACACAAAAATAGCTTATAAAAATGGAGCAAAATACGATTATTCAACAAGTACTTGGATACTCTTAGATCTTCGCTTGCGGAATAGTATCGTCTTTTTGAACCCAAGATAATGCAAGAACTAAAAGAATCTAAAAGAAAAAATAATAATTCATTAATAAATAAATTTCCTTCTTCTTTTTAATTACTTTGATAACTACCGAAGCTGCGCACAACGATAGCTAAATGATGATACTTGAATGGTGTATCCATTCGATAAGGAAATTCTTTACTCCAGAATTAAGAATAAAAAATGCAGCCCATCCAAAATCAACGAGAATCGATCCTAACAAGATTGGTAAATGCACACTGTGTCCTTGTTTCGCAAGTAAAATCATTGCAAACACCAATAATGAGATGGTTACCTAAGGATAAAAATAGTCAAGCCATAATTTTAGTTATGTAAAAATTTACATTCTGTGAATCTTCATAGAAACTGGTGATTAGTGAAATCCCTATGAAACTAATAGCAAGAATCAGCAGTGTTATCTATTAAACACCAACACCGCCTGATCCATGATTAGCAATATCAATCTTTTGTTGAATATTCTATGAATGAAGCAAATTTGCATTCAGACTAGTTAGTGGTCGATTTAGAGGATCATTTAAGATTCGCAGCATTTCTCGACTGCTATTTGCTCTGTACTCATACTCATTTATCACAGGTTAGAAGAAGTCATTCTCTTGGAGTATTGCTTCATAGAGAAGTTTCTCAGAATGTATATATTAAATTGAAATGTTCATTTGTCTTTCTACACTGCCCAGCGCACCTCCTTTTTCTTCTAGAATGTACCATTCTTCAATTTTACGCTAGTGCATAAACTACTGCAGTTTAATACTAACTTTTCCAATTATCATCCTGGTGTTCACATCTTCTACGTCTAAGTTAATCGCTCCACGAATATCCGTCAATCGTCTGTGATAAAAATAATAATTAACATTTTTTCCCTCCTCCGTTTTTCTTTCTTTTCATCATCTTACAAAATGAATTGCTGTCTAAAAGTTGGTTCTTAAGTAACTTAACTCACTTAAGTGCAAGCTAATTCCTTCTCTCCTTATTCAATATGCACGCAATATCTGGAAGGGTAAGGAAGTCCTTAGATATTATTTATTTCAATGTAAAGCACTGAAGGTTGCTGCTAATTTAGTGGAGTGCTTGCTTCTTTATTTTATGCTAGTTTTTGAAGTGAAACAAGTTCCTAGAGTTTCAATCTAGCTGCTTCCAAGAACATCTCTTCTTTCCATTCTTTTTCTTGTAAGATCTCGATTGCTCTTGAATAAACATCACAGAATGCTTCGGCTGTGTAGGTTTCTGAGAAATTCAATTGCTCTTTCAATTGTCTGAATACTTCAATGTCGAATTCTCTGGAAGATTTCTATTATCAAAAGAAGAAAAAACAATGAAAAAATTAAAAAAAAATCTATTTGAGAACAGAAAACAAGAGAGTTAGTTACTTCATTCAAGACTTAGAGAGTGATTTTATCAGTTAAAAGGCTCTCTTTGGAGAACCCAAACCACTCGAAATACACGAATAAGTTTGGTATTTGATCTGGATCAGTTTAACTTTGCTACAATTCGTTTATCAAATCTTCATTGAAATATTATTGTTATTATTATTATATCAAATAAGTTCCTGATTGATTCGCTGAAATTCCACCGTCTTAGTACTACTATTAACTTTATAAATTTGGTGGACTAAATGCACTATCTCGAAATTATGGTTAAGCCAATGCTCTGTTAGGTTAGTAGGTTTTATTAAGATTCGATTCTAAACCAATTCCTTTGTGATTCTAAGGTAAATATTGCCTTTACTGCTGTGGTTGCACCTAGGAATTTTGATTAAAAATACCTAAAGAGTTACTATTATTATTAATATTTCTTTACATTCCTTAAATCTATTATTATCCTTTTAGCTGTTGTTGCTGCTGCCAGTTGTCATGAAGATTCTAAGAATTATTGTTAATTTTCTCAATTTATTAACCATTTATGTTATTTTATTACTAAATATTAGTATCTTATTAATTAAATTACAGATAATTGCTTTAGTTAGCTTATTTCTGCGCAGTTAACCCATTATTTTATTGAATTCTTGAATCATTTGAAATAGGAAATTAACTGTTCGGTTGAAATAGCTGTTAATTACTCTGAGAATCAATTCTTGTTTAATGAAATGATGCAGTTGAGGGAGGTTAACCAAGAGAAAATTGCTATTGTAGTTGTGTATTATTAGATATCGGTTGAGATGTTTTATTTTGTTAAGTAATCATTGATTAGGGATGTTAAGAATCCTATCCAAACAATAAATTCTAGTGACCTTACTATTACTGATCTAATGAGTCTTAATAAAGAAACCCTGGTTACGTGTTATTATTAGGATAAGTGTTTTCATTTGTTTATAGGAATACGCCACCTGAATAATCTCTCTGATCAACAATCTGATTTGATTTAGGAACTTGTAATTCTCGTAAAGGAATGAGAAAGTTAGATACTGGCTTCATTTGAATTTTATAATGGTTTTTATAAACTTAATAAATAAAATAACCGTGATGATATTGACTAAGAATGACCAAATAAACGTTAGACTATTCAGAGAAATGAGAGTTTCTAGTGCAGATGGTTCTGTAAGATCTAATAATATTTTGTTTTTCCCTTTATTTATTTATTTGTTTGTTTCTTTTTTCTTTTTTCCAACGAAATATTTTTTTGATTTTCGAATCTAGCTGTTTTTTTGTAGATTTCAAAAATATTATACCAATATCTGTATTTTGATTTTCTTTTTGATGAGCCATTTTCATACTTTATTATCAATTTCTTCCATTCAAACATTCTTGAAATTTTGAAATCTCATCCACAAAAAAATAACTAAAATACACATTTTTCATTAAGAATAATCAATAAAACTCAACATTACTGTCAATATGCTTGTTGCTTTTGCTGAAAATCGTTAATCGTTCTCTCATATCTTGCTACGGAAGTAATTTTTCAAATCGATTAATGTAGCAATCTGAATTTTCCTGTTCTCTCGTTCGCTTATCAAAGAATTGTCTATGGGTATTTTCTTTTAAGTCCCTTTTCTAAAATTAATTTCTTGCTTCTATTACACTGAAGTAATTTTAGAGTGTAACCACTGCCTGTTGTTGTTGATTTATGCAATATTTGAAGGTCTTAAAAGAGTGCCATTACTGAATTCGGTATTAAAGGTGTTATGTGTATTCTAAAACACTTAGGAGTGATTTTAATCATCCCTGATTGAAAAAGTTTTATTATTGTGATTAAGATTAGCATTGTCTTAGTTTAAGCAATTCAAATGAAGTTAAGCTAAAGATGTGTTTTAGCTATCCCTGTTGGCTTATTATTCCTAGGAACCATAATGATTTTCATTTTTTCTGCTGCTTTACTGGTCTAAGTTTTCAAAAAATACATTACAAAATTCTGATTTATCTTCCTAGCTTACTCGATGAAGTTTAGGATTTCGCACATTCTACGATATTACTACTGTGAAAAGAGGAGCAGAAGAATGGTAAGGTTCTATTGTGGGATTTTCTATTTTATTCATGTGAGTTGTCTGTGATCGGCTATGGAATGGGATTGATTTTACTTGAATTATTGTAAGTAATTCCTAAGGGAATAGTTTGTTTCTTGGCAATTCCATAAATAATTGTCCTTTGATTCTTATCAAAAACTTGAGTTTGAGTTTTATTGTGATTGAAGAATTCCTCCTTCTATTAAAATGATTACTGTTATTGAAATAACTAGCTTTAGTGAAAGTTCTTAAAAGGAAAAATGAATTAAAAAGAATGAAAGCAATAATATAAAAAATCCAAATGTTTTAATAAAAATAAGTTATATTTTCTACTGTTTCATGGTTTTTGGTTTGTTCATGGACAATTTAAAGCTACTTGTTGGTGAGTTTAAAGCTGGTTTGCAGAGAATTTGGATTATCTATGGTTGTTTTCCAAAAAAAATATCATCTAATATTCTCGATCTTAGAAACTAAAAGAACTATTACCAGACAAGGAGTTATTTTAGATAGAAATCCGTGCAATTTCACAGCCATGGCTCTCATTGTTTTATGGATTACTCCTCAATGATTGCAAAACGGATTTTCGATAAGTTGGCAGTTTTAGCGATTCTTGCAGTTATTCTTCTTCCTGGCAATATAAAGAAGAAGAACCTGAGCTTAACATAGGTCTTGATATCTTCAGCAGAGAGTAGTTAATCGCATCAATCATCTCAAGCAATTCTAATTTCGAAAACTTATCTGCGAGAAAAGCAGAAAACAGGAAAAAAGTTACTATTTTCTTTTAGGTTTCATAATCAAACTATATTTGCTCTTGCCTTTCAAGGAAAAGATTAATGTGAAGGCTTATTCTTAGCTGATATTGTTGATGTTCTGTGCTTAGAAGAGAGCAATAATGTCTTCTTTAGAGTAAGTTGAAAAATCAGCTAGCGAAGATAGAGAAGGAAGAATTTCAGAAAAAGAGTTCAAAATAAAGGAGGATATAACATCGGTATTTAGGTATACTGTGAAATCAATATTCGAAGACCCTAGCGATTAGAGTTGCTCGAAAGTGAATTCCCAGAGAAAAATAACCTAAGATTATCTTCCACTCACGATATGCTTAATTTGTATTTCTTGAGTATCTTTGTAGATTTGTGGGTCATCTTTTTTGCAGAGTCGCACCAAAAAATACATAATAGTAATTTATCCAGAAGAAAAATGAGAAACATGTTGATGATCTTCTGCTTAATTGAAATATTATCGGCACTATGGCTATTGGGGCTGTGTGATTATGAGGATTGTTTTATCAAAAAAAGAAAAGCAAAATATTGCTAATGAAAACAAAAAAAATATTGTTTTTTCTTACAGCGTAAATAGTCCGCTGAGAGTTCTGCTGTTGATTTTCAATGAGTTAAAGGTACATTCTTAGTGATTTATTGTGGTGGGAATCTTCTATTTTGGCAAGAAGCTTCCAGTAATGTTCATTAAATTTGAAGATATTGGTTTCTTTGCTGGAAATGGAATTGATGTTATGCAGCTTCCAACTGATACTTGGGTGCTTTTTATCTATTTTTTTTAAAGAAAATCAAGATGTCGTAGGGGATTTAGTGTATCAAAAACGACAGAATATTAAAAATCTTACAATTTATTGTCTGAGAGAGAATGCTTTGTCGCTTAAATGAAAGTAACTGATTGATATTTGGGACTTTGTACAAAACGAGGATAACTTCAATAATCTCTGCAGTTTAGATGAATGGTTATCTTTGAAAGTCTCGGATGGCTCGCTCTATGATCTGTTCCATGATTCTGGAATTAATAGCTAGTAAATTCTAGAGATCATCCCTGAAGATCGCCAACAAATTCCTTGCAGCGACATTCATCCCACTGTTGAGAAGCATGTACCATATTTCACTACTTTCCTTGCAAGCTTTAAGCTTTTTGAAAGATTCATTGAGAAAGAACAAGCATGTGTTGATAGTTAATCTCGAAATCAGCACCTCGGTTATGAATTTATAAAGGAAGTCCTCCATTTACAAATAATCGCCAATCCTTAAAAATATGTAAATATTTAATTAAAATGATCACCCTTAAAATACTGAAGCATAAATACCATAGAAGTCTCTGTAGAGTGGTATCACTGATAGGAATAGTTATCCTACTCCAGCTGCTGAGACTTCTTTTTAACAAATAATCTTAGAAAATCAAGAAAACTTCTCTGCTAACCCATTTCGGAAGGGATACTCTGATCGTCATCTGTTGTAAAAATTTGGGAAAAAATGAACTAAAACCTAAACGAGAACCCTCTCAGATTTTAACTTGTTTATCACGGCACTAAGAAAGAATATCCTTGATTAGTTCGGAGTCTTCGAGGAGGGCCATATCGATGGATTCTTGCTTTCCATCAAAAAGAAAGATAACCTATTCTTCAGATAAATGATTCTATGTACCACCAAGAATTGAAATTGATTCTCTCTTTGCATTGTAATTGTCTGTAATATCATTCAGATTCATTAGGAAAGAAAGAGAGAATGTGTGTGTTATGGTTGTTTTGTAAAAGAAATGAGACCCAATAACAATTTTAAAATTAAAAATATTATCATTTAAGGTTTATTTTTCATAAGTTAGTTAGTTGCAAAACGATGGCAGAATTTCATTTAGAAATTCCTATGAAAACTATTGAAAAAGCTTATTGTAAAATATGGAAAAAACTAAGAAAAAATATGATGATAACACACATTGAAGTTTCTTAGTTATTTGATCCATTAATATAAAACAAAAGGGAAGATTGGAAGGAAGAAATTGAAAATACAATGCACTATGATTAATTGTTTCTCTCAATAAACATTCAAAAATACAAATAAAAACAGCTTGAAATAATCAAACAAACCGAACTGTCAATCGTTTCATTTCGTAATAAGAGTTATGCAAAAAAAAGTTTTACCGTTTGTAAAACAAATATTTCATATTTAAAGCTGTACTATGTAGAGATTTAATAACAAACATATATTCTGATAGAACTCACATTATTTCATAAAAATGTCTGATTTATACTTTCTCTGGTTTAACATTATAAAAGAAATAATAGTATTATTGTTTCAAATTTATTCAATCAAAAAGTATTAATGTTTTTACAATATATCAATTGTATTGAAGTGAAGTACTTTATGTCTAAAGATTATTTTTTTATTAATATTTATTAGATGATTTTCAGTAAAATTTTTTTTTGCATACCTACAGTAGCTTAATCTCCAACATTTCATGAATAACAACGAAATGCTTATTTAAAAAATGAATATTTCTAAATTAGTTACAATAACTGACACTAAATTTATGCTTTTTGTAAATTGATTATTCAGATTTAGCCAAAATAATAAGATAAGGATTCTAAAATGGAGTAATTTCTAGTTTAAACGTCTTATGAATCTTTGGTTATTTAGATAATCAACAAGAATAATAAATTATCACAACAACTTCTAAGTATAAAAAGTCAACTGATCTTAGCAGAAGAATCAAGAGTTATTTAAATTATTTATGTTTTTTTTGCATCATTTTGTCTCTCTCTGATTACAAATAATACCACTAGATGAGGATTGTAAGTTGTAATTGATCGATTTGATCTAGTTGACTTTATTATCTTAAAATATGAGCGTGGGTTCTAAAGAGTGTAATTTCAAAAAAAAGGCTAATTTTAGGATATTCACTAGTGAAAATAAAAGAATAAATAAACAAACATAAAATGATTCAATAAATATCAGGAATCAGACATTTCATCATCAATTTGTTTCATATGACGAAAAGGGAACCATCCAATTTAAAAACTACGCTTTAATAGAGTCAGAAAACAAAAATTCACTACAAAAAGCTTAGTTAATTGTTTATATGTTAAGAAAATAAACGAAGGGCCACAAAGGGAGAAAATTAAAATACTTTTCTTCTCCTTTTTTGGATGACTGAAATATCTATTTAATGATGGATTGATACGTGATATGAATCATAAAACTTAATTTGATCGTTGATTTATTTCTGATCTTCCTCCCGAAATAACTGCAATTTAATTCACTTTTTGTTTTCTCCCTCCCTTCCCCCAATTACCTTATTTTCAAAAGTTCTGATGGAAAATGCATTACATAATTTTAGTGATATTGGTGAACAATTCGTCGAAGAAATTTACTTTTCTAAGCAATAATAAGGGCGTTAGGAAGATGGAAAATAAATTGCTTATTGTGTTTGAGTTGCTTTCACATAGATGCTGTAAAAAAAGAGGATTTGGTTTTTCACTTATTTCGATACTTCAAAAGAAAAAGAATGTGGATAATAATTTGATAATGCATTTAGTCACCAATTCAAACTAAAACAAGACCACTGATACTGAGAGCTAACATAACATCCCCATAGGAAGATATTTGATGCGGATTATGAAGCGATCGGTATCTTCTTGGAAAATACCAAACTTATGCGTGTCCATCCATATGAAAATTGTTCTGAAAAATCTAAAAGATTCCTTCGATTTTCTTAAGGGAAGGTTTTTGTATTATTGTAATAGAACAGCCAAGCTGAGTAAGATTCGATAAATTGTAAATTGAATTTAGAACAAGCTATTACAAAGTGCTAATATGCGATTCTGTCTCGTGTGACTATTATTGTGATTTATTTTATTATGCAAATAGTTTTTTCCTCCCTCTAAATTGTTTCACTCAAATCTGTAATCTGTATTCTCCACCTCAATAAAATCTAGATTAAACTGAAAGAACATATAAACTATTTTGAATTAGAGTTGAAAAGGTAGATTCGCTCGTCAGGAGCTTTTTTTTATTCATTGAAGAAAAGAAAATTGAGGAGTGAATTTTCAAAAAAAACTTCAATAATTGTAAGCCACAAAGGATTTGTTTCCACTGTATCTTGGCTGTTAATGCTCTCAGGGGATATTTAGTCTTTCTTGAGTAGTTGTTGACTAAGATAAAACTTAAGAAATTTCCAATTTTATGTGACATTTTGAAAGATAAAAATGCTAAAAAATTACAATTAGAGAAACTTCTTTATTCAAATTTAGAATTATTTTGACAAAATAACAACACAATTTTGTTGCCTTTGAGAAACTAGTATTTTCTAAGAAGACTAAGGGAAAATTCAAAAGATCTTTGGTTGATAATTATAGTGTAACGAAGGTTTGGAAAATTGAACCAAGGGGAAAATTCTTGCTCAGACATGGAATTAATTAAATTTGTTTCTTAGGTAATGTTCAATAGGCAATGAAAATCCTTTTTTTGAAATATCCTTACCTTGCCTTTGTTGAGTTTGTCAAATACTCATGAGGGATTAATCTTGAAAGAGCAGGAATGATGTTCAGTTTATCGAATTCTTCAGTATCTGAGTTACATTCAGCATTTTTTTGATTGATTTGTTTTAAAAGCCAGAAAGAATTACCCGCTGGCTTGAAGTTAAAGAAGCTAAATAATTATGGTAGTCTGGAATGAAAAAAAGTGTTGATTAATTAAGAAAGCATCTTTAAATATATTTTGATTCTTCAATTAGAAAATATTCCTTTTGTCTTTTAGTTGGATTTTATTTACATATTTCTTCCCACTGATTTTCTGTAGTTTCTCCAGGGAAACTATTGTGGATTCAAAAAATTGTAAGGACTGCTCCGTCAGATTATCTGTAAATTTAAGGTAGCAGTTGTCTCTGTGATTCATATTGATATTTTTCAGATTCAAAATTACTCTATTAAGAGTTTATTGAAGAATTGTGACTAGGTTAATTTAGTGCCTCAAAAGACAAAATTGAAACCAAGAAATGATGGCTACTCTCATATGAAAAAAGTATTTTTGTTTGGCTGAAACTAATCGCTTAATTCAAGGCCAACGTTGCTCAGTGTTGGTGTAAGGAAAGGGGGGAAAACTAATAGAATTGATTGATTACGCATCTTTCAAAAATAATCAAACTTTTTTTTTAGGGATTCTCTAAACTAATAAATCGTATTTCTTGCTGATCTGATTTTAGATTTTTTTGTGGGGGGAGAATAGGAATCAATCTGGATGTGCATAAAGTTAAATTGCTGAGGGATGGATGGGATCTTTGAGTTGATTGAGAATGGTATTGTTTAATTTAAAGGGGGGAGGAAGTCAAAGTTTCTCGGGTAATTTAAGATATTCAGAGTAACCTAACTTATCGAAATGATTGAAGGGAGAGAAAGAGGAGAAACCTGTTTGCTTAAGCTGCTAGAAAACTAAAGCATCAAATGATAAAATTTAACCTAAATAAGAGATGAAGAAACTAAGGGTGAATACAGTTTTCTAAGATAATAATAATATTTTACAGCACAGAAAAAAATGAAAAACAATAATAAAGGCAAGATTTTTTAGTATTTTTATTGATTATTGGAGAGATTAAGGAGGCAAAGGGAGGGGGAAAGAGGGAAAGATGTTTCGGTGTTTCACTAGAAACAATTTTCTTGATCATATTACGGGTCTTTAGAAACTTTTTCTTTTGGTTTTGATTGAAGAGAAGTTTCTTTCTTGGCAGAGCTAAAAAAATGCGATTTATTTTTCTTTATCTTTTATTTTGGCTTCAGTTACCCACCAAGTTGGGTCTTAAGAGAGAAAGTTACTGAAGGCTTCATTGTATTGGTCATGTGCAAAACATTTCAGGATGAGTTCGTTGTTGAGAGGCTCTCCCTCGAAGAATGCTTCGAATTCAGAAATCACAATGCCTTCTTGCTCTCCGAACCGATTCACATATCGTTTGAAGCCTTTAAGAAGATTTTTGGTGTAATTTGAGTCGTTGTAGTAGTCTTGTTTGCTTTTCTTTTGTCTGTCTTTTGGTCTCAATTAGCAAACGATTTCTACTGAGTAGTCGATCTCAATTTTGTTAGTCATAGCATTATTCTTGAGCATGCTGACACCGCAGACTTTCTTAGCGAGTTAAGGTTCCTCAGGATCAATAATTCCCATCGTTTCACATGATCTTTTCAGAGACGGAATTGAGATTTTAGTTTAAACCTACTGTTTGCAAGATTATTGCTATTCTTGCTAGAAAACAGTTTTAGAAGTGGGTCGTACATTCATGTCACCTTCTGCAGCTGTCTGGATACGTTCCCCTGTAGTGGAATCAGTTTCTGCTTGATGTTGCTACTCTTGTGATGCTTTAGGCTTTTCAGATAGTTTTTGTGTTGATGTTTGCAGTTAAATCGATTGTTTTTGTTTTCCTTATTCATAACCTTATGTGATTAGTTGAGATGAAGGCTTCTGTGATACTATAAATTGGTCTGTATTTTCAATCTTCACGTTTGGTTGATATGCAGGATTCTGTGACATAACAAATTGGTCTGTATTTTCAATCTTCACTTTTGGCTGAGAATTCTTGGTATTTGGCATTGAATATGCAGGTTATTAGAAGATATTAAGTTACTAGGGATGCATCATCTATGGCATCAGAGGATAAGACAGAGGATGCTAAGGATATGTTTAAGGAAAATTGTTATATTATTATCTGTAAATTTAAGATAATTGTTGATTTGGTGCAGGCATTCCAAATGCATTATGATGCTATAGAGGCCTCTAGCAGAAATACAAAGGATTAGGTGGCATCTTCATTGGCATCATGAGCATCTATGGAGGTAAGTTCATGTTTTGGTTGAAACCAAGGGGCGGAGCGAATCCTGATGCAGCAGAGTTCATTTACGCAGAAATTATAATTGTAATTGTTTTTGTTTAATTTACTTTTCCGCTTCTTTCTTTCCTCCGTCTCCCCAGCGAAGATAGTTTTAAAAAGAAGACACTTTCAAGCGAAGTGGAATAGATAGCTTGATTACAGTTACTCTCCGCACAGCGTAAGTGAAGGTAAGGAATAAAAATTTTTTATGGGAATCAAGTTTTCTTCAATACTTACACTGATCCTCCTAATTAAGATTATTAACTCTATTAAACAGAGAGAGAGATAGTTCATATCCTCACAAACTACACGATAAATTTAATTCTATATCCCTAGATGACAAACTTTTTTGGGCTTAAATATTAGCAAAGCCAATTTTTATTGAAGCGAACATCTTATGAATGAAGTTCATATGCTGATTCGGTTTTCGTTTTAAGATCTGTTGGGAAACATAACAGAAATGGGATTTTTCAGGTTTTCTAAAGAATTTTTTCATTTAGCAAAAACAATTCTCTTCTAAGCGGAACTTAAGGGCAAAAGGGAAAGATAGATAGAACATATTATATTCTGTGAATATGACTCTAAGGGAGGGGAAAGTCATCCGGACGACTAGTACTCATCTAAGGGAAATGATTTTCTTTTAAAATTAAACCTTGCCTAGCTCCGTACTATTACTAAATTTAGTTTTAATGAAATAATATAGAAGCAAGGTAAATTTTTGGGTTTAATGATTTGAAATTTGATGTTTCCTGGAGAAATAGAACTCGAAGTAAGAGTAAAGAAAGCATCCGACAATAGATCTGGAGCTTGTAAAAACAATTAATTAATAATTAACAATCACTTTTCTCAAGCAGAAAACACAGATTGAATTTTTATAAATTTACAAAACAGTAGAACCGTTGGGATGAAATAATAGTTAATAAATCGACCAAGATAAACCTGCTATGTCAAGGTAACTAACCATAGATGGCTTTATTGAGCAAACGGGATGACATCGAGCATCAGGGGAAGCAAAAATAGTACGTTAGATTCGATTCAAGAATCACTTCTTTATTAAGGAAATTTTCTTCTTCTTCTGTTTCTGGGTGACATTTTATGACAAGGATTTTCATGATATTCTTCTCAAAACAGACCAGACAAAGATAAATATCTATTGTTATGTGTGGGAGCAGCCAAAAGCAGTCAATGTTAGGGCTTTCTGAAATACCGTTGTTGTTGAGTCTGCTTATCCTTACAGATTTTGTTTGTTTGACAATTATAACTTTTGCAGAAGCTAGTTCATTTTTCAGGATTATTGGAACTAACTAGTCTTAACAGCAGTAGATCTATTGCAAATGGCATATAATAATGATAAAGACAATAAATAGCGTCAGTGCTCTAAAAATTCACATGATAATGGAAGATAATTCCTTTATTTATGGTATATTTTAAAATAAATCAAGACATCTTTAGTTTAAGATAATATCTTTCTCCATTTCTGTGATTTCAACATATTTCCATAAGAGCACGAACTTTCTGTGAAGTTATTCTGCAATTTAATAACTATTTCACATGTCTGAGTCGTTCAAGCTGTCACAACAGGGAAATAACACAGTCCTTCTGGGACTTTTAAATGCTTTTTTCCCTTCCTTGATTCTACCTTTTAATTAACCCAACTTGTGAATCACACATATGAACAATTTCAGGCTAGTTTTTTAAATGACTCTGATTCTTTCTTACACATGTCTTTGGCTTTTTAATCCTATTACGAAGCGCCGACAAGGAAAATCAGCAGTATTACCAATGCTTTCCTTGATGATTCAATGAAATATTTTATCCCATAAGCTCAATCTATGACGGACTTATGATAAAAGTATTTCAGGAATGTTCAGCTGATTTTCCTTTTGGATATTTTGAAAAGTAAATTGACTTAAAAAATTTAAATAAAATTAATGAGGAAAAGCAAGGATTATGTTTGATTTTTTAACAAACAACATTTAACTTTATTTTGTTTAGAGTTCTGAAAAATCAATGAATGTCAAACAATTATATTTTAGGAAACTCTTTTACAAAAACTGACATCCTTTAGAGCCTCATACAAAAAAAGGAATTACTTATGATTTATGGATTTTAACCTCCAGAAAAACTTTGATTTTTAATGTAGTTAAAAATTTCACTGGTTCAAAAAGAAGCATAAATAAAGGGTAGAGAGTTAGTACATATTTACTTGGTTTTGTTCTCTTTTTGAAGCATTATCTTCTAGTTAAATAATTTGTCTGAAGGGAGTAATTATCTCAGCAATTTCAATAAAAAAATAACGCTAAATTTCAGATAAAGAGTGGGTGATCTTGCTATTTTTATGCAGACATGCCTTCTTGGTAGATAATATTTTGATGATTTCAGACAACCTAAAAGTAGGAGTTTGCATTTAAATCATTATTTTGATTAATATTTTTCTCCGAACTGATTCTTTTTTTAAAAACATCCATTTTCTAATCTTTACTTTTTTGCATTTTCAGGTGGTTCCTTCAAATCTCATGAATAAACAATGCGTTATCAAGTTAACTCAATCATTAGCCATAATCTGATGAAAGCAAGCTGGCCTTGAAAATTAAAATTAAAACGAGAATCAAAGTCATAAATTTTATCCAGTAATTTGACAGACGGAAGTAAATAACTATCCAACGTCTGTATCAACAAACTAATTAATTTGTTTAATATGCATTTGCGTTCTTGCAGTTAATTAGCGTTATTTCGCTCTATTCATACAATTTTATGATGCTTCCTACGTCAAGGTAATCTTCTATGTTTGTTTACGCACTATTAAATAAGTTATTGATTTGTTTAAAAAGAAATTTAAAAGTGCAAGTTGTTTTTTTTCCTCCCAAGATCGAAGTGCGAAAGGAATAAGTTTTTTAGTTTGATTCTTGTTTTCAGGGGAGGGGGGAGGAGGGATAAGTTTGATTGTTGGTAAACTATTTAAATAATATTGATTGAATTAATGTGAAAGTTAGAATGTGCTTCTTTTTTTTTAAACTTCAAAATTTGAAGGAAAATATGAAGGTTAAGAATGTTTTGTTTCTTTGTTACTTTTCCAATACACAGGCCCATTCATTTTGGCTTCGTTTTTGAGGATTCATTTATGAACTTTGATAAGGTCTTAGGTTTATTAGAAACAAATGTTAACTAACAATCATTGTGGTGGTGATCAAGATAGATTATTGTTTAAGTTTTTTTTAACAAAAACAAGATAAAACATAATGTCAAGAATGCTTCAAACATAACAAATATCTAATGGGTGGCTTATTTTCCAAATGATTAAATTCATGGTTAGAGAAAAAGATACAGCGATCTGTGTCTGAATGCGTTATCTTTTGAGGGTTATGGTATTTTATTGATTTAGAGGGCATATTCGGAGCAAAAATACATATCTTTGATTTTTTCAATATTTTTGATGAAATTTTGATAAATAATCAGAACAGTTATCATTTAAATCCTATAGATAAGCGTGTCGTTTAGATAATGCTTTCTAAGCATGGTTATCAACAATCTGTTTCCTTATCTTTTTTGAGATTGATTATGATAGGTTCTTATTACAGTCTTTATTGATGATCTTCTTTTGATTTGCTTAGTTTTTAATTATCTTGTTATGATTTTAGTTTATTTTAGAAGTATCTTCAATGCAATTAAGGTTATTTTAATCTAAATATTTAGATAATTCGTTTGAAGTGTTCTCATTCGAAGAAAGCAATAATTTTTAGCAAAACTCACCATTGATATTTTAGGATTAAGGTTAAGTTTGAAATGAGTTCTAATATGAAAGTGCTTCATCTGTACAAGAGCTTATTGTCTCTAAGTCTTTCACAAAACTTTTGGATAATTTAAATTGTTAAGACAATCTTGTGGTTATTGTCGAAGATCCCGATGAAATAAAAGTAATATTCATAGTATTTTTATCTTTTTGTTGTATCTTAGATGTATTGATTGAAGCCAAATTAATTGGATGGTGTTCAGGAATAAGCTTCGGAGCTAATTATGACAAAGATTGTTTAGGAATTTTTGTATTTAAAGAATATTCTGAGGAGTATTTCTTGAAAATTAATTGATTCCCAATTGTATCGTTTTTTTCATTATCTAATTTCTCTTACGAAAATGCTTAATAAGTGGGAAGATCTTGTCTTTGATTCCCACAAGTCTGTTATTTTAATTATGGAATTAATGCTGTTTCTAAGGCATCTAGATTTTCAAATTATTGTGCTGATTTTCCCATTTAATTACCACAGTAGTTGTTCTCCTCAAAAGAAATAATTCTGCTGTTTTAAGGCTGAGGTGCAACACACATTCCTCTCATTTAAACAGAAGGAGGTAATAACTGATTTGGTATTTCTAATAAATTTTATTAAAATATGTACTATTATGCTTCATTATTGTTTTCTCGAAGTTATCCCTATTGTATTTATTATTGATATCCTGAATTAGGCACTTATCCCAGTATTTACTATGGTTGTTCAGGGTATCTACAAAAAATGCTATTTTCTTACAATAATTAATTAATTCCCTGTATTTATCTAGTCATCCTCCATTTAGCTTTTATCTATGCCTGCAGAGTTTCTGTCTGTTCGATCTCTTTCTGCACACATCGAAGTACTTCATTTTAGGAAGTTTCTAAGTATTCTCTGTATTTTTGTTGGTTCAAAAATAACTACTGCTGATGGTTTAATTCAGATGAAGATACAAGCATGTGGTTATGTGAGTGGATTGCTGTGCTTTCAGGAAAATAGTAGTCTTGCTGAATGAAATCAATTGTGTGTGTTAAATTATCTTATTTATTGGATTATTAAATTAGAAAATCTTTCCAAAACCTTTTTAACTTTTTTTATTGAAAATCACCAAACATCACACATAACAAATCAATAAAGCGTTAAATGGTTACACTGAAATAAGGATAGCCACACATATCTACAATCAGTTTGATGTCTTTGCCCAGAGATTGAAGATTCAATTGTAAAGACTTGTTTCTGAAAGAATTCCTTTAGTTGGTCATCCCTTTTTGATATGTGTGTGCTTGCTGGAGACATTTCAAGAAAAAAACGAAGATGATAGAAAGAAATTTATCTTTCATTTGATCTCTTCATTTCTCCTTCTCCTACCTCTTTTCCCTTCAATTTCAAATCTTATTTATTAGTATTCTACCGGTTTGAAGAGATTGGATGTCACAAATCATAGTTTCCACTTTTTGCTAGAACATTAATTTGCACAATCTCTAATTTTTATCTAGTGTTAGTGTCTATTCCTTAAGTAACTCATCACAATTTCCCAGAATCAAGATATGTCTCTTTGAGGATTTGATTTATTCGTGCTTTCTAAAGAGTAAACTAGCCTATTAAGAAACAAAACAAAGTAGCAATATTATTTGTAAACTATGTGTGTGTGTGTGTGTGTGTGTGTGTGAAATCTTAATAAAAATGAGAAATTGTTCATTTAAACTCATCGGAGATGAATCATATGCAGTTTCTGGTGAGAAATAAGATAACTAATATGGAAGTAGTTAGGGTAAAAGCATGGATAAATATGGTTTTATTAATAATTATTAGAAAAAGATCTATTGATCTATCAGTTTTTTTGAAAAAAATAATCTCATTAACTGCGATTGAAGCAAACTAAATACAGCATGTGTAAGTTAAATCTTGTGGAATTATTCTCAATTGCCTCCAGATTGACGTGAAATAAATTTAATTTTTGTCTGTCCCACTCTTCTCCTCTTTATTCTCAGAGAATTACTAACATTATTCACAGTCGTTACATTCAATTTCGCTCTCGAGAATTGTTTGGAGACAATCTTCAACAAAATTGATTAAAAAAAGAGTGATGCAAACACACTTGAAAATGTGTTTTTTTTCAGAGAAAATAAGTAAAGTTTTCATATCGTTCTTGCTGTGCTGAAGAATTTTTTATGATAAGAAATTGTTTGCGAAGGCAGGGGCAAGAGTTGAGTGTTGGAAATTTTCTATTTTCAAGTCAATTTTTTCCAGCAAACATTAAAAAATAAAATAATCTATTGATGTGCTTTTAATTTTGTTTTTCAGGACTGTGATTCTCATACCAAAGTGACAAATTATTCAAATATTTTGATACTTAATCAATTTGAGCTGCATATTACCTTGCATAATGTAGGAGTATTCTTTGGAGAAAGTAAGCAAACCAAAAGAAAATGCAGCTACTCAAAAACAGCGTTTAAGGTCAAGTAATTCTAACAAATTATTATAGTTTGGATTAAAAAACACATGGAAAAGCTAAGCAATTGCATGATAATTCATGATACAATGAACAATATCATAAAGATCAATAAAAGTCTGCTTGCGAATTAAAGAATATTCGCTTGGCATGATTAAACGCAATTTATATAGTCCTAAAAGCGAGTATCCGAAGTGCCTTTCTGACAAGTCGATATGCATTTTGAGATCGTTTACTTGAAGAGCTTATCATCGACAGATACGCTATTGCAAACTGAGGATTAAGATGCTTGACAATTCGCAAAAGTTACCATATCTGTAGCACACTCATCAGATTCAACTTAGCAGAGTGTCACTAAGTTATCACATTTAGTAGTAACGCAAGAGAGATAAGCCAACCGCTCAGTTCCATCAGCTCGGGCAAGATGATTGGTGAGTATTCCAAGCAGCAAGATTGATGAAAAAATTAGAAGCAATGAAGGCATAATTTTTGAATTTCTTGATCTTAGTTTTCTCTCTCCTGATGGTTGGGTGATTGACGAGTTAGTTTATTTTAGTTATGCCTAATCTGACTGCACTTGAATTTATTTGCTTGTCTCTAGTTTCAGGTTTGATATCAATCTTCAGATTTCCCTTGGAGGGTTTAAAAATCATTTAATTATTCTTGGATTTTTACAGGGGGAGAGAGACAAATAAATTCAGGCTGATTCTTTTAGAAGTTAAAAACACTTAGCAAAAAAGGAATAAATTTGTAGATAAAACTCACAAAATAATGCATTATTTACTTACAAACAGTTAATATTTTTAGGTAAACACACTGTTTGAAATTCATACCAAAAAAGGTTAAATGACCATATCATTAAAATCACCAACCGTAGCACATAAAAGAAAGAAAAAGAAAAACTAGCAACGAATAAAAAAAAAGCAAAATAGAAACTAATAGTAAATTTATTGGATAGTATTATTAAGAATATTTTAAAGGTGAAATCTGCAGCAAATTGAATCCTCCTGAAACAAAACTTTGTTTATGAAGAACTCAATTAAATTTTCCTGTAGCCCATTTTTTTAACATGGAAAAATACCTTAGATTTATGCTGTTTGTATCTTTGCAATGACTTTTGTAGCTTCATGAAGCTTATGCTATTTTTAGAAGTGATTTCTGTGACGATCCCTACAACTCAGGGAAGAAAAGCTAAGCATATTTTTCATAGTTGTCTATCTTTGCAGATGGTTATCTGCTCATTGTGATTTAAGCATTGGAGGATTAACGAGAACTCTTTTCACTTCCAGTTTGTTTGATGGAAGTATTTCTGATTTGGATAGGGGATTGTTTGTAATCAGGAGGAGTAGAGATAGATTGTTAAGTGTTTTTCTTTCCTTTAGGTGTGATGGGAGATTTTTTGAGTTCTTGTGTGAACACGTTGGAGCCAACTTCAATGTCTGATTGAGATGAAAAGACCTCGAATTAGCTGGTGTTAAGAGATTCAGAATCAGATTGATTTCCAAGATTCAATGGTTCTTTGAAAACCGATGAATATCTTGCGTATTAGCTGTTTTCTAGAGATTTTTTCATCTATTTTTCTTGAAGGAAGAAAAGAAAATGTTAAGAGAGAAAAAAATAGAATTTTGTGTAGAGTTCATTAAAAAATAACGAAATCAAGTTCTTTTCACAAAAAAAACATTCTTTTTTTAATACTCCTACCCAAAATAATGGATTCCTTATAAGGATAATACAAATAATTCTCATAAAATGATAACAAAATTTACTCTTATCTCCAGCAGCAGCAAATGTTTAGTTGTTTTCACCTTCTCCATCATCATTCTTTCGGTCACCATTATCTCCAGATTCCTCATTGTCATTCCCAAAATCATCACTCATCCCATCAAGCATATCTTATTAATGTTCTTCTTCGTCATCTGAGTTTTCTCCATCTTAGTGGGGTTTTGAGTAAAAGTTATTCACTTTAATAGACTAAAATGGCCTTTCAAACTTCTCCTTTCCATCGTTTAATTTTCCTTCTTTTTTGAGGAGATTACGAGTTACAAAAGCATATTAACATTTTGAGAGATAATTTTCATAAAATATGAAAATAAATATCCTAATCCTTCAAAAAACATAACCTCCCCTCTCCTCCCCTCCTCTGAGATTACTTTATTCCTCGATTGAAATACTATTCTCCTCCTCTCCATGGTTTTCTTCAGTGTATATTTCATGATCCCCTCCTTGAAATGATTCACTGTTATCATCTTCATCTTCCAAGATTGATTCACCTTCTTCCTCTTCTTCATCGTCTTCCTCATGCTGTCCATTAGTATCTAAGTTCTACTTCATCATAATATCTCTGGCTATCTCTTAAACTCTCTTGACATGTTAGCTTTCTTCTTCGCTGACTTCTAGCCCTAAATCTCTGGCTATCGTCTAACCCATTTTTTTTTTCAGCTCAATTTTATGTAATTTTTTTCACCAGGAAATTAAAAAAAATTAACTTAAAAAACATCCAAAATTACATCAAAAAAGTAATTTCTTTTCCAATTAGAAATCAATCAAAATTATAGCTTATTCGTATTATTGAGCATCATACTAAGCCTTCTTGAGTTTCGTTTTTTCTTTCTTCTTCTTAAAACGGATTTAGATAATAATTGTAATCCTGTAACAGAGAGAGTCATTCTGCTAATTGCATATGAAAAATGATCTATTTTCGAATAAAACACAATTTATCTACATATAACATACACATTTAACTACTTTAACAAACACAATTAGAAATACAACTCTTTAGATAGTCTAGGACTAAAAATGAAGCAAATCAGCTTACCTACAAAATCTAGAACTCCTTCTAACTGTTAAAGTTAATATTTCTAGGGGAAAAAACGAAGACACAGAAATATGACCGCTTATGTATGGTTTCGTTTGTCTTCTCAAAATACTACTGTCTTTACAAGTTTCTACTGATTTCCCAGCCAAGTGAATTCATCAAAACTTTCAATTTCTTTCCAATCACTAAAAACTACTTTACTAAGATTCAAATAAGCTTCATCCATTTGATTCTCACGGATTAACATATTCTATTCTTCTTGCTCGATTAAGTCAATTCCTCCAATGACCTTTCAAGGAAAAAAATAAAAGATACATATTAGAAAAGCACATTGGAAACCACAAAAATATCTTACAGGTTTGATAGCAGCTTTATTAGCTGCTTCTGCGTTTATTAATGCCTTTTTAGAGTTATCTTCTATCATCTATGTGAGATCTTAAAACGAAAATGCAGCAGGCGATTCTGCTTGATTTAGTAAACTCGTAATGGACTTTAAGAGGTAGCTGTATTCTTTGCTAGCAGTAAGATTATTCTCAACTTTTTAAAACTTTTGATATTTTTTCAAGTATTTTTGCATCATATTCTACACGACTCTTTGCTTCGAACGCTCCCATCGATTAAATAAGCATTCTTTGACTTGCGGTTGCTGCTCAAGCATCTAAAAAGAAGAACAGAGAATAATTAACAAACTTTTTTATTTATATCAAAATATTTTTTTGTCATTTTTTAAATGTTCTTACAATGCTTTTTCTTCTATTATTCGCTATTCTTGAGAACGATGACTTTACCCTGTCATTGAGAAGATCGAGAAAATGCAAAAATTCAGGAGAATTAGCATATTCTAGCTTTGTTGTGTTAGCTGTTTCTTCAATCAGTTAAAACAGTAAATGATAGAAACGAAGTTCATGGTCGATTTACTCAAATGCACTCACATTCAGCACTGAGGATATCTTCGGGAATGGTTTAAGTAGCTTTGTATGCTTTGTAATAGCAAAGGAATTCTTGCTGGGCAGCTAAGATCCTAGGGAAAGTCTTGGTCGAAGAATTCTATCTTCAATATTCTTGTTATTTTCATCGTTAGAAATCGCTTCAGGGTTATTATTATTCCCATTGTTGGTATTGCCTTATCCAGTACTGTTTCGCCTAGCCATTTGTCTGATATCTAATCGTTCTTTGTCTAGATCTCTGTCTTGCAATTATCCTTTCTTTTCGGGGTTAAATATCTCTTTTTCAAGATTATCTTCTCCATTTTACACTTAATATCGACGTCCTTCACTAGTTCTTCTTCGATTTGACACTCGAAAGTTGAATTCCAGTTAGTCTAATGGTATGTTTTGTTGTTTGCTTTGATGTTATTATGATTGCTATGGTTTATAATTTTATTGCTAATTTCCAATGTCTTATGATTTTGGTTTGAATTGTTCATGTTAATTATCTTTTTCAGCTTATACTTCATTTTTTATGGATTATTGTTATTGTAATAATGGTTTAATATCTGCCCGATAGGCTGAAATTGGTTGTTATTGTTGTTATTACTGCAGCAGTGGCTGATTGTTTTATTAGGGGGTAGTTTCAAAATCCTAAGAAACAGGTATTTTATCGTTTTGATAGTCTTTATTCTAGATATGCTGCTCTTAGTTTGTCAGCTATTGTGTCTGCTTCAATTTGATTGCAAGATTATTATCCTTATTGATGTCATTTGCATAGGTTTCAGGAACGTTTTGTTCTTATTTATTTAACTAACTATTCACTTAAACTTATTGTTAATTGTGAGGTTCCTGATTCTTAGAAACTTAAGCATCATCTGAAGGAATGTTAACAGTAACGTGTGGAGTTTGCTATGGTTGTATTTATTTTACAAAATTTGCAACTTAAGGCGCATCTGATGATTATTAAGCCTGCTTTTATTGCTAAGTTTATCCTGCTTGAATAGATTTTTACTTATCGATAAGGTCAGTTGTAGCTGTAGCTGCAGATGATTAAGGTTATTAGGTTGGTGCTCCTAATGGTTTAGACAGTTGAGCAACTCTAAGTCTCTATTGTTGTTTTGTAGTTCTTATAGGATTGAACAGAGTACTACCACTGCTTATTCCAGTGTTTGAAGTGGATTCTTCAGAATTACTAGGAAGATGCTTTCTCTTGAGCGAACTCTTCATTCTACACAGTTTTACAGGTACTCACACACAAACACACACGCGCGATATTTTTGCTTGATTTTTCTAAGATTAAAAATTCGAATTAATTTCCTTAAAAATTCCTCCTTGTCTTAGCTTAATAATTGCAAAGATTTTAATTCTTTGACGAAAGATTATTTCCTGAGGAGGGGTTAGTGCATTTTTTGAAATTCCATTCAACTAATGCAACAAAATCCATAAATATTTTTTGGATAAACTGATCGAAATTGAAAAGAAATATCAATTTTTACAAGCAAAACAAAATATAAAAATGCATAAAAATATCTTTTTCAACCAAATCAATTTTAAACTGTA
>Ga0302271_10000477_pt1 | contig 39346 bp, 20 predicted proteins | sample III_Bog_N1_1_FD_198767 | JGI IMG/M metagenome (GOLD analysis project Ga0302271, IMG submission 198767) | Peat permafrost microbial communities from Stordalen Mire near Abisko, Sweden - III_Bog_N1_1 | ecosystem: Environmental > Terrestrial > Soil > Wetlands > Peat | place: Sweden: Abisko... | reverse complement strand
AGGGGGGAAGGGTGGGGGGGATTTGGAAACTTTTGTATGGGTTTTTTATCTGTTTGTGTTTTAGATTATTTAGAGTAACTTAGACAAGGGGAGATGGGTTATTAAAGAAGTTCAAGTTTATTAAAGAAATAATGATTGTTATTAAAAATACCTGCGAATCTTAGAATTAATTAATGCCAATTCCAATTTATTTTTCAGAAAGAACAAATTAGAATCCCAGAAGAAGAATAGGCTAATCAAAATGATTTTTCCAATATCTTTGATATGGCTGAGTGTAATAACTGATTTCTTAAAGTCTTTCTAAGATCTGCTGAATTTCATTCAAGAAAAAACTAAAGAGATTAACATTTCAAATACCTTCCTAGTTAAAGAATTTCCCTTTGTCGTATATGAACTTACAATACCTTATGCCATTATGGAATTTTTAAATCTCCCTCCCTCCAATACTGGAAAATTTTCAAATAAATAAAATAAAATGTATTTCTTTTTGCTCACTGAGTTTAAAATCTTAGTTTTGACAAATCACATAAAATTACATGAAGAAACATATTATTATGTGAATCCTTCCAAAGTGTGAACACAATGGATCAATGGTTGAAAAGCTAGAATTCAATGACTAACTACCCAGCGCCTTTGCCTTTTCTTATGATAGGAAGAGACTCAAGGACTCGACTGCCATTTTAGAGCTTAGACAGCTGGAAGGTGCCTTCACCTGGGGAAGAAAAAATAATAAATAAATAAATAAAAACCAAGAAAGAATCTAAATTTTCCTGGAATTTAATGGACACAAATAGCAAATAATGAATAAATCTATATCGTCTTACCAATCAGATCGTTCCTTGAAAAGGTATCATGATCATAGACAACATACTTAATGATTTCATCTCCCTAAAGCTAGAACTCCAATTCATCCACCCAAGCAGGTAGTTTTCCAGCATTCTTAGCAACAGCAGTTTTCCTTTTCTATGATCCAACTGAAATCTCGACAAAAGGATCCTAAAACACAAGATTGACAGGATAAAACCAAAAAGTTAAGAAAATAGTTCTTGAGTATATGTTTTTACCATTGTGCCTGTCATTTCAGTGTTGTATACCAATTGTGCTGATTTTGGTTTAACCAAGAGTGTTCCTTTCATGAGATGTTTATTGGTGAATTATTGAAGTTTTTTTTGTTTGATTGTAATGAATTATCTTTTAATAGAATTGTTGTGTGTGAGTCGAGTTTGGAAGAATTTGAATACTTTGGAAGGTCATTTTAGAGTTATAAATTCGTATGTTTTCAAGAATAGCCAGTTAAGATCAGGAAAAATAAGGAAAGATATGATTTTAATATGATTTTCTCTGATGTTTTATTATCAATTTTTGCACTTTTTGTTCGCATTAATATCAAAGACAAAGTGATAATTTTATCTCATCAAATCCAAGAAACTCTTCAGGTTCCTTATGAGGTCTCCCTGTTCTTTGCAATGATTACAAATTAGAAATTTATGAAAAATAATTCATACTTTTTTTGAATCGGAATATCTCTAATACAAACTCAAATGAAAGACTGCTTATTTTAAGTATTTGAATAGCTAATATATACCACCACAATTAACAAATCCACAGCAGCACTCAGAAGAAATGAGGAAAATCATCAATTGAAATGATTGGTTATGCTGCTAAAACAACAATATCGCGAATATGTAAAACCATCCTCATTAGTAATGGCACATTATTGCATAATATATTTGATATTAATAATACCAACAGCAATATAATCTCGAAAAAGTTGTCATCCTCTGAATAATCAAATTAGTAACTCTAAATCCCCTTATTGGAGATCAGTGAGATAGTTTCAGATCCTTCAAATGAATCCATTGGAATTTAAGGGTGATGACCATCTTGAATTAATACAACTCTTATGAAATCTAATGGATTTCTTTCATGGGGGTGAGGGATGGGAATTAATTATAATAATTAATGAATCCAAATCTTAATTAAATTTTTATTGTATTTTTTGGATACTTTTCTATGGTCTGTTCCTGATCAGTGATAGATCAGCGAACCTATTTGATATTAATCCTTATCGTGTAGCTTACTAAAATCATGAGGCTCATTGATATTGTCTTTCTTTGGGAATTACGATTTAAGTAAGTGCTAGAATTTATATGATCAGTGGGGATGAAGGGGGTTTTTAAGAAGTCATATCTAAAAATTTAAACAATAATAATATTAAATAAATAAAAATATAATAAATATTCTTGGAAGAATCACACACAAATAACTCAAAACATGACTAAACTCACTATTGCCTTGCTATCAGCTGTAGCTCTAGCTGCTATGGTATTCACAACTGGGATCCTCTCCTACTAGACAACCCCTTTCAGCACCCCTTAGATCGCCCATTTGACTCGGTATGATCAGGAAAACTGTGATATTGAAGAATGCTTTGATTCTGCTTGGGCATGCTAACAAGATCAAGACTGTGTTGCACAGGCTAAGGTTGTGGGTTCGTAATACCTGTAGAACCCTGAGGATTTCGCGTAAATCATCGCTCAAGCTACTAATGCTAACCTCATCAAGGCTAACAGCTGTTAAGCTACCTTCTGCAAGAAAATTGAATATCTCAGCAGCTGTGCATCCTCAGATGCTTACTTCTAGAACTGCGTTCTTGACACTCAAGGAGCCTGCTAGACTAAGAACACCCTTTACTTCTAACACTTCAATGCTTGCGCTCAGACTTAATACCCAGCTTGCAAGAACATCACTGACAACGAAGCATACGTGAAGTGCTTTGCTAAGGAATTCCTTGACTGCAGCACAGCCGGAAACAGCCTCGCAGTTGATGAATTGGCAGAAGCTTTGGCATGCACATACTGAGGAAAGTAGACAAGGGTCAGGAAAAAATAACTTCAACTTATATTAATAGAATTATTTTTATGTCCCTACAAGAATAACTATAATAATGAACACGAAATTCTTATGTGGAAAGAGTGATGTTTAGACGGGATGGATGAAACAGGGATAGGTTTAAGGACATGTAGAAAGATAGAAATCCAAGAGGAATCAAATTGTAGGGGAAGGGGAGGGATCTGGAAAGTTTTGTATGGCTTTTTTATCTGAAAATGTGTGTCAGATTATTTGGAGTTACTCACACAGGGGGGAGGGCATGGATTATCAAAGAAGTTCAAGTTTATTTAAGAAATAATGATTGTTATTAAAATACCTACGAATCTTAGAATTAATTCATACCAATTCCAATTAATTATTCAGAAAGACCAAATTAGAATCCCAGAAGAAGAATATAGGTAAATCAAAATGACTTTTTCAATATCTATGTGACTTTGATATGCCTGAGTGTAATAACTTGTTTTGATATTCATCTGCTAGTATGAAGCTCTTAGAATAGGAATAGCAAGCATCTCTGATTATCTAAGACTCTGATAACAAAGGATTTTTCATGTATTTGCTGTTTTTCAATGATTTCTTAAAGTCTTTTTAAGATCTGCCGAATTTCATTCAAGAAAAAACTAAAGAAATTTAAAATTCAATACCCTTCCTAGTTAAAGAATCTCTCTTTGTCTTTTTTGTGAATTTACATGTCTTATGCCATGGAAAAAAAAGATCTCCCTCCCTCCAAAAATGAAAAATTCTCAAATAAATAAAAAAAGAAATATCTTTTGGCTCACTAAGTTTGCAATTTTTGTTAAGACTAACTCAAAAACACATAAAATCACATGAAGAAGCCTATTTTTATGTGAATCCTTCCAAAGTGTGAACACAATGGATCAATGGTTGAAAATCTAGAATTCAATGACTAGCTACCCAGCACCTTTGCCTTTTCTTGTGATAGGAAGAGACTCAAGTGCTCGATTCCCGTTTTGGAGCTTAGAGAGCTGGAAGGTACCTTCACCTGGGGGAAAAAATAATAAATTTCTTAATAAATTAGAAACCATGAAAGGATCTAAATTTTCCTGGAATTTAATGGACAAGAAAAATCAAATTATGAATAAATTTATTTCATCCTACCAATCAGATCGTTCCTTGAAAAGGTATCATGATCATAGACAACACACTTAATGATTTCATCTCCTTCAAGCTTGAACTCAAATTCATCCACCCAAGCAGGTAATTTTCCAGCATTCTTAGCAACAGCAGTTTTCCTTTTCTAAGATCCAACTGAAATCTCGACAAAAGGATCCTAAAAGACACGATTGGCAGGATAAACCAAAAAGTTAAGAAAAAAGTTATGGAGAAACGTTTTTTTACCATTGTGCCTGTCATTTCAGTGTTGTATACCAATTGTGCTGATTTTGGTTTAACCAAGAGTGTTCCTTTCATGAGATGTTTATTGGTGAAATATTGAAGTTTTGTTTATTTGATTTTAATGAATTATTTTTTAATAAAATTGTTGTGCGTGAGTAAGGATTTGAATACCATTAATAGGGCATGTTAGATTTATAAATTCGTACATTTTCAAGAATAGTCAGTTAAAATCAGAAAAAATAGGATTTTGAAATGATATTCTCTGATGTTTTAATATTAATTTTTGCTCTATTAGTTCGTTCGCATTAATATCAAAGACAAAATGATAATTTTATCATAAGAAATCCAAGAAACTCTTCAGATTTCTTTTATGAGATCTCCCTGTTCTTGGTAATGATTGTAAATTAGAAATTTATGAATAAATTAATACTTTTTTTGAATCGAGATATCTCAAATAAACAAATTCAAAGGACTTCAAAAATAAAAAACAAAAACTTCCATCATTAGATCAAGGATTAGGGTTTCCTTTGAATTGTATGTGAATTTAATGACAATTAACCTTCAAGCTGATGTTCTTAAGACCATTTATTACAGATTAGGCCTTTCTAAAGAAGATTCTCTTAGAAATTAGTTGATTATTATCTTTTTATTTTGTTCATTAAACTTTTGTTTCCATTGGATAAACATATCCTAATAATTTCATAGAATATTTTTATTATTTAATTAATACTTTGTATGATTGATTATCTGATCTTGCAGCTCAAACTACGTGAACTCTGTACTCTAAAGATTGATTCTCAAATCAGATGAACAACTATTGCTAAAACATATTGAATTATTATTATTATTATTATTATTTTCCTGCTAACTCTGACTATTTTATGCAAATATTTTGTTTATCAAAAAAATCAAATTAAATGTTAAGCACTTGTCTTCTCAAGTGAATACAAAATATGAAAAAACATCCAAATTATTACAACTTATTATTGCTCATTGATGATTTGTTCATTAATTATGAGGATATTTATTCATTTCATTCACCCATTCCTTTGTATGAGATAAGTCAAGAATATAAGATGGTTCTGATATTCCTAGATATCCGATATTATTAAATTATTAAAATATGTTTAACAGCTATTTATATCCCCATATTAGTATAAAGATCTTATCTTTGCTCATTTTTAGTATTTACATAGCTATTTTATCATCACAATTAACAAAGAACAACAACACTCAGAAGAAATGAGGACAATGATCAATTGAAATGATTGGTTTAGTGGCTATAATAACAATGTCGAGAATATATTAATCATCCTCATTAGTAATGACACATTATTGCATAATATATTTGATAATATGATTAATTTAATAATTATTAGATCTAGATAACAGACAAACATCTCTAGAACTTAATTAAAAAGATGGGAAGGACTTTATTCTTTCTTATTAATAGTTCTGATAAGTGATGTTTAAAACAAGCCAAGACAAAATCGCAACAATTATTAAAATGGTTTTTATTTTTTCATTAAAAGAAGCCCAATTGATTTACATTCTACTGTTTCTAGCCTTTTAACTCTAACACATGTATCTGATAAACAATCTGATCTTCGAAAGATAAAAATAATAGACTATTTCCCAATCAAAAGTGGTTCTAGCAAATTAATTATTAGAACGAGACAATAAGAAAACTCCCTCACGAACTTTTTCAAAGGTGGGTAGTTTTAAAAGAAAGAAGATGAACTTTCCCCCCAGTATTAGAATGAATGAGGTATTCGAAGAACTGAAATAGATTCTTTAAAAAAAAATAACAAAACAATCCCAAAAACAATGAAAACACATAATTTAATATTTTCTTCTAAACTTTCGATCTTCTTGGTCATTTTTTTCCTTGCATCTGCTACTACGTCTGAGGTATGCCAGAAAGGAAGGAATAACTGCGATCGATGTGATTCAAGCACTTAAAGTGCCTGTCTTGATTGTTTCCCTGGATATTTTCTTGAATCTGGGATTTGCTTGCCTTGCAAGAAGAATTGCCTCGTTTGCTTTGATCAAGATTCTTGCTTTGAATGCGATCTCCGATACAATCTCCATGACAAAAACTGTACACCTTGCTAGGAAAACTGCTATTAATGTTCGTCTAGTCGTCAGTGTGAGATATGCAATTCAGGGTATTTTATTTCATCATTTTCAAGGGAGTGCACTAGATGCCCTTAGAGTTGCTCTTCATGCACAGAAGATGAAGTCTGTACTTCCTGCTAGAATGGGACTTACCTCTCTTACGGTAAATGTATTCCTTGCACTGCAAACTGCTTTACATGTAGTGATTAAGGCTAGTGCACTTAATGCCAAAATAATTTTTCATTATCTGGCTCGATTTGTTATGCCTGTCCGAGGAATTGTTCGGTATGCTCTTATCCAAATATGTGCCATGTGTGCCAATCAGGGAGTTATAAATTGGGCAATCAGTGTAATGAATGCTTAAATAATTGTACTTCCTGTGATAACGAAACAGAATGTACAATCTGTGATTTGAAGTATTTCTTGAGGGAAGATAAATCTTGTGGGAGGTGCTCAAACGATTGCTTGGTTTGCGCAAATGAATCTAGCTGCAAGATGTGTGAAGAAGGCAAGAGGCTATTGCATGGATAATGCTTTGAATGAAATTAACCCTTGGATTTGAAATAGGAAAGTTGTTGTTGTTGCTTGTTGGGGGGTGTATTTCTGAATGTATGTGTGTGTGTGTTGGCTATCAAGTCCGGACTATTACTATTTCATTATTTTAACTATGACCAATATAATCATAAACAGAATGTACTTTTTTAAAAAATTATTTAAATGATCAAATTAGCTTATTGTAAAAATTTTCATAAAACATACGCACACACAATCACAAGTTAATCACATATCCCATATCAGAAATCTTTATGGAAACATATGTGTGTTCCTCTTCTCACCCAGTAGCTCTACGGGAACTTGCTTTTGAAGAAGAAATACAGTTTGAGTTTAGAATTTTTATGTGTGCTCATAGTATCTTAGCTGATCACTGGCAATTTCACAAAGTAGATTGTATTCGCTTCTAGGATATCATCGAGTTAGATCTCTTCCCGAAGCTTCTACTCTCTCGTTTTCTCCTCTAGATGCTAGTGCTGCTATTGTTGGGTTTTAGAGGAAGAAGAAGATTGGTCTCTATTTCCAAAGACCTCGTGTTTGAAGGCTTCCTTTTTATTATCCATAGCTTATTCAGGTGGTAAATAATCCTTGTCGAAGAGACTCTCATCGTTGTTGAATAGTTCTTATTACTCTATGAAACGATTCTCCAAGTCAGCATGGACTGAATCTAGGAATTCAACAGGGATATATGCCTCATTGTCCTTAATATTTAGTTTAAATATGGTTTAAAATATTTTAACAAAATCATAATTTTGGTCAATAAAATTGTAAAAAATTATTATCATTTACATATTTTATTTCCGATCTTTAGACAACTTTGATAACGGAGTATGAGAGTTCTTGTTCAAATTCATAGAAACTTTCTTCTTCCAGATAATCGTTACTTGGATTGAGTGCCCCATATCGAAGTGTGATTCCGCGTATGCAGAGACCAGTGTTATAATTCTATGAGACTGGAGGTCTCTTGAGTTTGCATAGTTTAATCTTCAACATATGCACAGGAACCTATGAAAATCAAGGATACCAAAAATGGAGTTCAGGCATAAAATGTCACATCTATTGATTTACATTGAGTTTCTTGGAATTTTCGAAGAGTAATGCAAATATCAAGCTAAACGGATCAAAGAGTTTATATAGACTTATCGAAGGGAAGAGCTTATTGTGTCTCTCCAATACAACTTCTGAGATGTGCTCAAATTTCGAAAGGAAAACTCTTAAGAAATCTAATAATGATTTTTATGTTGAAAACAGCCCATAGTAATCCCATTTGGTAGGAATCCTATTGTTTATGACATCCTCCACCATTCGACTGAAATGTTCTTGGGATTCATTCGAAAATAACTCCTTCCTTAATAGGAAATCCTTCATGCTCTCAATGTCACGTTGTACACATTTTATCAGCTTTTCCAAGAAGAAATCAGAGATAAATCAACAAACAAAAATATTTGTTTTTACCTTATTGCAGGTGACTACTTCGTTTAGTAGAAATACTCTAATGAAATCTGAATCTCGAAGTACTTATCTTAAAAAATCGTTGGATTCTTTTGAGTACTCTATTGAATGGGAATGCCGAGGCTTCTATCGCAGGTGCTTGTGCATTTAAAAGAATGCCTTGAATACATCCCTCTATGCGCTTATTGATTGCTTCAAATCGACAACAAAACCAAAATGAGAGCAAATCAAACAAATTCAAAATAAAAAAATCTTAGCCCCCCTTTTAATCCTGTTACTCGTTATTTTATCGGTAGATAATTCCTTATCCTTTCAAATAAGCAAGGCTAATCAAATTTCCTTGTGATCGTTCCTGGTCCTAACATCTCTGATTGTTATGGTACTTTTTGTTATTTTTCTAGTATCCCTTGTTACGCTTCTTCGGTGATACCCTTAATCTCCATCTAACTTCCATCAAATTAAGTTAACTATTTCGACTACTTAAGCACCCTTGAAAGCCCTTATTGCATCCGTTAGTTCATATTCACTAACATATTTCCATTAGATTTCTGCTGTATCTGCTCTAAAGGACGAAAAATCAATGAATTTGAATTATTTATCATCGACAAAGAACCACTATTTTAACTGTTGTTGTTGTTGATATTATTGAGATCAAGAGGTTAGATCTTAATCATTTATTATTATTCGTTATCCTAATTGTTTCCTTCAGAAGGTGAATCATCTCCGATAAAATTGGTCTCAGTTTTTATTGGTTTTTTCTCTTAATACAGTGAAGTTAAGAAAGAAAGAGCAAATTATGTCCCTCGAATCGATTACTTTCTTGATGGTAATCCAGGGGAATGCTTATATTGTTTAATTCCTACATGAGATTGCGACTACTGGAGCTTACTAATAAATCTAGAAGTACCTGATGTAGAAATATTATTATTAGAATTGCCTTTCATATTCTTATCTTCTTCAGGAATTTCAGATTCTTCAACACCTTTGATCTCCAAGGAACTTAGCGGGATCAGCTTATTGAAAAGGGTCTCGATTTATTCCACTAGGTGAAACACATGTAAATAAAATGTTTTAATTCATTGAAAAAACAAGACATAAATAATAGATATTTTACACAGAAGGAGAGTCTTTTTTGTTTCCTTGATGCTGTTGGCATGATCGATGTACTTATGCAGCACTTCATTCTCTAAGAAGCTCTCCGATTGTTCACTTGAAGGCTGCTTTCTCTCGAGCAAATGAGCTATTGCTCTTAGACCTAATTTATCTTTTCGTGCTTGCTCTTTTTGCTAGAAAAACTAATCGTTAATACTCTCCAGCATTTTCTAACTTTTCTGCAATTCTCCTTCGATATGCGAGTTGTGCGCGAATCCTAGAAACTCAGCTGGATCACTATTCGGAAGATGCAAGATGTTCAAGAAAATTGTTTCGACTTCGATTGATTTAGGTGATTTTGAAGTTGAATGATTTGCAGAATTTGTTGGTTGGAAGGTACTTCCTGTATGAAGGAGAAGAGGGGGAGGAGCACCAATACCACTTACGTTATGTGCTTGATTAAGAGATATGTTATTTATTTTGCTTGGGCTAAATGCGCCAGCTGTGGAAGTATAATTAGTTATATTTATATTCTTCAAGGCATTCCCCGCTTCTTTCACCATTAAATTATGGCTATTTTTGCTAATATTCTGTCTAATATTCTCTCCATTCCAATGCAACGGATACAGCTATCCTGCAATTTCAATAACTCTGTGCTTATCAAGAGGATAGCATAGGAAATCTTACCAGAATAACTTGAGCGTAGAATCTACTGCAGCTTACTAAGAAGGTTCTTCTTTCTCACTGAAGACATACGAATAATAATCATGGATGAACTTGAATGGGTTAGTGACATGTGCATCCAGGAAATCGAAGAGCTACGTATTCAGCTTGGATAGATCCAACATAGAAATACCAACGACTTTGTTGCTATTGCAATTCATATTACCACCATCAGTTTATGCATTCTTTATTGTCTTCTTTTGCCTTGAATCATGCATTGTTGCCCTATTGTGATGATCATTGTACCTATTGCTGATCCTTCTTTCCCGCTGTCCAAACATGCACAAGACTAACTGAGTATTGAACACATTTCTTGTCTTCCCTTCTTAAATGAGTCTCATGTATTATCCACATTTCCTATCCTTCACGTATGCTTGAGATAAGCAAAAGCAATGGATGTTCACGAAATCATTCTGATTCTTAAGGCAAATCTATCGAACGTATGCTGATAACTCACTTTCTTTTGTCGAAAGCTATTCAAATTCCACAGGGATTTCTTATTATGTGCTACCCTTGACGAGCCTCTTGAATTGCGGTTGAACGAGAAACACAGAACCACCCATGAGCTCATTGTCAACGAACTCAGCGGGACAGTTCTCCCGCTCAACAAGTACACGCTCCAAATTCAAGATATGCTCATTGACTTCCTTTGGAGAAATAGAGAGATCAGAAAAATATTTAACATTATTTTTGTCAAAAGTAAAAAAGAAGAAAAATAAACTGTATAAACCAGCACTGATTTCAGTATTTGCCCAATTATTTATCATTACTTGTTGGAATATCTTAACAAGAGTGTGCTTGATAGAAGACGCTGGTCGTATGTTGATTTAATAGCAGAACGAGAATAAATATGCTAATGGGGAGTCTTATCCTGTATTGCTATGCTAGTGAGTCAAAATAAACAATCTGAATTGCTAATCTGAATGATGATGATGGTGCTACTAGTGCTGTTATGAATCACTTTCCGTAGATTAATTATTGCTTTGGGGACTACTTGAGAAGATATTTCGAACAGCATGGATAACTTATGCAAGTGATTCAATCGATTGCAGACTATCAATTCCACTTAACACAACCCATCCACCGTTGTGATATGCATTCTTCAAAACACTACTGATACCGCTAGCATTCCCGGAATGAACACTCACACGGACTAGTGTCTGCGATAATTCGTTAAAAGACAAAAATATTTTTGTGGAGAAAAAAAAAAGAGTTTAGAATTGAGTTATTAAAAAGTTGTTTTGTTGAGTTACCCTTGCTCCTGGGAATGTCGCAGCTGCTCCTCCATATGACGTAGATTTTTTCATTTTAAGCTCAATAGCAGTTGTAATACTTGCTTCTATCTCCGCACTTGCTCTCACAAGAATAGGCATCGTTTGCTGTTTACCTCTGCATAATGTCTCTAAACTTTCTGTCTCGAACTCCCCTAACTCTAAACCTAGAGTTTATTTAAATAAATCACGAAGATATTTATTTAGATCTTGTGGCTTCACAGCTTTGATGAGAAGGCAAATGTCAATAGGGCTTAGATTGAGTTATGTGATCAAAGGTGGGATCTTATAGAATCGAAATGAAGATGCATATTCGGAATGGCTTGTGAATAGGAATTTTTATATCACAGAATGGTTTGTGAGGATCCAATCTAACGAGCGAAGAAATGGAGTTGTATTAGAGGTGGAAGATGATGGTTTCTTCCCGCAAGCTCCAAACAATTCTCTGAGCGTTAAAAGCTACTACTCAACGTTCCAAGGGAGTTTAAACTTAAACGCTTCTTGGATTTCAGATTCAGGGCCTCCCAGTTGAATCACACTTAAAGAACTTGCTTTACTACTGCTGTCATTATTAGTCTGTTCCCCTATCGCTCGAACACTTTAAATAGCTGAAAGGGAACTTATTATGTTAGGAGAACCAGTAGAATTAGTATTATTAACAATTGTAGGCTATGCATTTTCTGTATTATTTATGATAATACTTGTGACGTTATTATCAATATTACTTGTGCTATTACTGTTGTTATTATTCGAATTCAAATTAGTTTCTTGAATTGAATCACTGTTAGTATTCTCCAATTCTTGCAGATACTTTGAGATATTTGCTTCCTAAATCTCATGTGGTTACCTCACTGCTTCGATCAATCGAATTTACTCCTTCTTCTTGAGTTTCGATTTAATAATAGCTTAGTTTATTTTGAATTTACTTTTTTAGATCACAGTCGTGTTATTCCTCTTCAGCGCTTGCTGACTATTCACACTGGCTACCTTCGCATTCTGCAGACTATCTTCAACGATACTAAAGAAATTCACACGTTGCTTCTTTTCCTCGTAGAGTTACTTCATTCTCTCGATCACACGGAATTATTCAGCTGAATATCGCAAGAAACGAATTTCTCTTGATTACCCAGCTACACCGAGAATCTCATCTTATCTGTTCGTGCCTTGATTTACAACCATTTATCGCAGTAACAAGAAGAAATATGATTCTTTTTCGATACTCTCTACACGTCTCAAGGAAATCAACGGGATATCCATTTTGAGTAACATCTCCCTGTGATGGCTGAGAAGTTACATGCAAAGCTAGATTCTCTTGAGGTTTTCTTTGCGAACTTGTAGGACTTTTTAAGACTAAGCCCAGATTGAAGGACGTAGTTACTACTGTGAAGATAACGATGATTATGGGAGTAGTTTTAGTGGGGAGTTTAGTAAATTTATTGGTGAGTTTTCCATTGTTTGTTTGTTAAACGGAGAGTTTTCAGCTATGCTGCTTTGTGAGGCTAATGAATCGACGAATGAGAAGAGTTTCTATGCTGTTTCGTTGATTTAAGAAGATGTTTCTGGTATGACTGCAACACTGAGTTTAGATTTCCTGTCCATGGGGATTTCTCTTTAACTTCCATTTAAAGGGAGAATATTAGAGAATCTCCTGGGATTCTTATCTTTAATTGACTGTATTTCAAGGTTACCATCAACATCTGCGTTATCAGTTTGTAACCATTCAGATATTTTCTTTGGACTATCGACATTCTTCAATTCAAATTACATTTTAGCATCCGATGCTATTGGTACTGATAATCTCAGCGAACCAGTGTTGTTCTATGGTGAGTGTACTTTGTTATTCTAAGCCTCATCATTGACTGCAACACCTGCTGGTATTGACAACTCCGTATTACTTTTATCTTCCTCCGCGAACACATTTAAGTGAATCTCCATGCTATTTTTCGATGGTATGAGATTCTCCGAAGAATCTTCATTTTCACAATATCCAACTCCAAAATTTTTATCATAGTTTGAGTTACTGCTACTCATCATAGCGTTCATGATTTACTTATTCATCGATTCAGTCATGGAATCCTTCTTGATTTAGTCAATATCCCTGTAGCTGGATGAACGCATGAAGTTATATTTCTGAGAAATACGAATTTCTTGGAAACTTGATGAATGCATAAGTTTATAGCTTGCAGTTGATTGATTTAGGATTCCATCATTGTTATTAATCTCTTGATCATGATTCTCCGATGATCCATCAGATGAAATCACATTTATTGATGTGTCTCTCTTATAATCAAGTGATTTCCCTTCAACTTCGGGAATAGATTCCAAATTTAATTCCGTATATTATCTCTTAATTTTTCCTTTTTTAGGTTCGCTTTCTTAAAGGGATAGGCTTACTTCTCCTTCAGTTTTTCTTCTTTTCTCTTTGAGCATTGCTAACGATGAATCTAAGTTTAAAAGGGCTAGTTTATCTGTAGTTTGAAGCTATTTATTATCATCTTACTTTGTATCCTATTTCTCAAAATTTTTCCTGTTTTCTTCATTTTCAACTAATTCTAACTTCTTTTCCATTTCAGCTTATTCTTATCTCAATATCTATCTTTATCTCTTGATTTTCAGCAAAGGATATTGCACAGCTTACTAAGTTGTCGCTAGTTAATACGCTGAATAATCAGGAATCTGCAAAAAAGAATTTTACTATTTTATCATTTAAAAACACAATTCCAATCTCAAAAACATCGCTTTATTCTTTTCCTAACTGAACGTCCTTAAATCGATTGTATGATGGCTATGTCCACCTTCGACGAGCAAACTCAATTACAAATCATTCACTTCATTCTACGCTCGTAAACATCTTACTCCCATCAAATACTCAAACATTCCTTATTCCTCCTCACTCATGGCTGCAGTCAATCCAGCTAAGAAAAACGATGCAAAGTGTCGCTCTAGATTATAATGTGTATCATGCTAGCTGCCAATGTTGTTCCGCTTTAGATTCTCACAGGCTTATTTCGCTACATTCCCAACCCATCCACTTCCGAATCTACCATATCGTTTATTGCTACCATCTAATCCTTAAACTGTTTCTTTAGCGGCGAAAATAAACCCCGCCATATCTTCATAGACCTTACTGAATTTCTCTAAACCCGCTACACCGTATGCGTAATCTTTGTACCGACTTATTTGCACTTATTCTAAACCACTGATAAAGCTACTTAAAATTCTTTTCGATTGCTCAGATGGATTTGTCCCTGAGTCACTTGTGTTCGATTGCTTTTTTGATTCCTTTTCGATTTTGCTGATACTCCCAGGGATGGAGAATCTCTTTTCTAAACTGCCTCCTTCGAGGAAAAACTAGAAAGTTAAGAATTCATCTTTACTTTACTTTGTAACTAAACTCTTCAAGCTTTCATAGCATTTCGATAAATCTAGATTCTATAAACCACTGCAATCATCCTCAGATAGACTACTTATCCCTTTCTTGATCTCCTCGCACATACTGCTAACCTATAAAATAAAGACAATCAAGGGTTTTATTAATATACTCTAGCAATCTCTCTTACATCTCTTTGATGATGTTCGATTTTCTTCTCATGCCTGTAAATCAAAGACATTTTTTCAGGAAATTCAAAGAAATTCACCAGCATATCTTTGTAGAGATGGCGCTGTGCAAACTCAGATACAATGGAAGCATCAACTAAGATACATTTCTTGAGAACATCCTTGATTTATTGTGTGAAATACTCTGGATGCGATATTAGTATCATAATCTTAGGGTGCTCATTTATCTTCTTTTGCTAAGCTGCAAGAGCTGTTTTGATATGTTATTCTCTCTTTTTCGATGTAGTATCTCTGGATATTTTATTCGATGCATTTTGATTTGATTTGAATCGTTTTGCCATTAAATTCTTGTGAATCTGCTATTCAGAGGATAAATTATTATTATTCGTTGTCTGTGGTGAATTCATCTCATCTTCTTGCTTGGATTCATTCTATTTTCGAGCAATTGCTTGAATGAGAATATCTTCATATTATTTATGAATTAATGGCTTGAAATAGGTGAGTAATTATTCTTATGGATTCACTAACACAAGAATATTATGTGGTTCATCCAAAGAATTCTATTTGGAATATGCTAATCCACTTTGTTAGGGGAGTCTAGGGGAGTTTCCTGATGGTTATTTCGGTTTATTATTGAATATTCGATTTAGAGTTTCTTCGGGAGGAACATTCAAATCAAAATCGGCTGCGAAATATTTGAAATAAAGACATTTCTTGCTGGCTTCTTTATTGGAAGATATCTATGAGTGTTCTGCATTTTGATCGTATTCAGATTGTCTAAGGTATTCTTCGATAACACCGGAGTAGTCCTTAACTACTAAGAAAGGTAACTTTGCTTGCTACTTGAGAATAAACTCGATCCAGCCGATATCTTGTAGTAAACTGTTCGTCAAGGGAAGTTTCTTGTTTTTAAGTAAATCCAATTCAAAAGTTGCTCCTTAGATTGTCCACATTGCGAGTCGACGTAAGTAATATTAAACATCGGGAGAGATTCCAGTGGTAGCTTCGATACCTCGAAAGCGGAGATCCTCACTGGTTCCACAGAAAAAACTTAAGTAAATCGCTGCACCGAAGGATTAATCATAGAAAATGATGTCTTCTATTAAGGAGAAATTAGAAAGAAAAAATGAGAAAAATGCATCCAAAAATAAGATAATTTTACTTGATAAAGCGAGTGATTTGAGCACAAGTGATTCTAAGACATTTTCTGGAATTTCTGCAAATTTCTCGATGATCTTCGCGTGAGTACCTTTTAGTTTTCCTAAGCTAGTCGATTAAAGTGCTTTCTCTGCTAGGAATCCATCTACATCGAGTTACAGCAATGTCATACGTTGCTTTGTGAGAGCTTACTCTTCTGATTAAAATTATATTTACAGTGACAACTAATCTAAGCGAGAACTGCTTTGTTTTAGAACACTTGTACGCTGCTCATCATGATATTAGAGCAAGCAAAAGTTTAAGATAATCTATGAGAACATTGGTAAGGTTGCGATCTATGGTTACAGGAATGATAATGGAGACTGTTAAGAATAGATCAATGATTAACCTATTAGAGACGATTGAGCTTATGATAAAATTGGCGGAGAAGGAAGCGAAAAAGATGGGTTTTATTCTACTGAAGAAGTTAATTATTGTTGGGAAAGATATAATAAACTCTAAGACTGCGGTTTGCTATTAGATAGCATGACCAACTACGATTGTTATACCCCCTGGAGTGGTTTGATTATATTGACGAACAACTAGGAAATGCACTTGCGCTTTTCAAATTCTAGTTACCTATCGAAGGGTAGATTCTAATTTAATATGAATACATCATATGATTTGATAAAAGCCTATTTAAGTTATTTTGAAGATAATCGATTGAATTAGCTCTGAATAGCTGCTTTTTACTCCTCGTTCATGAAGATCCTAGAGTATTTGTCACTCACAAACTCTTCGTCACTCATTATCACAAGAAATGCGCAGATCAAGAGATTTAACTAGTTTGTTTGTAGTTTTGGATCCTGTTGGTCAGACTGCGCCTCCTCTAGCTGCTATTATTGTTAAGAAAAGATTGACTGCCACCAATCGATGACTTCTTTCTCCTTTGTTTGTTCTAAAAATCAATAAAAGTATCTCTCATATATCAATAAAAATACCCCTCAAATATCAATAAATACACCCAACATTTTTGTTTTCCTTTTTTTTGTTACGAATTAGCGAATATTGCGCTTTGATGCATAACTGAATCTCTGGCGAGGAGTCATCAGCTTTAACATGTCTGACTTCATTAACAACAGCATCTCTGGTGTCTTCTAGAGCTTCTAATTCCTTCGCTGCTGCCTTGAAATGTTTGGTTACATCTTCCAGTTGGGTCTGCTATTCCATGATTTTTCTTTCTAACTCCAAAAGAGATTCCTCTTGTCTCCTGATTCGCTCTTCAAAGAATTATTACTTGGTCTTCAAGAGTTCATTCATCTCCCTGATTAGTGTAATAAACCAGATGAATTTATCATTTATTCGATGAAAAATATTCGCATTTTTTGTGTATTTTACCTATAATTTTTATCACTGATTCTGAAATTTCCTTTCATTTCTATGAAAATCTCCTTTAATGCGGAGAACACCACGAATGTCTTAGTAATCGCAGAACTGATCGTTACAGGCTAGTAATCGCAATTACCTTTCAGCAAGGAATTTCTGGTGATTGCAGTGTAGGCATCGAAAGCTTACCCAGCTGTTTTAACTTATTCGCTAGTCAAAAATGGAACTTATTTCAGTCTATGCAAGATCAAGGAAGATTCCTTTAGTGAACTCGCTGGCTTTGGAAGCAGTACTGTTAAGCAAGATAAGAAGCTAGTGTGGTTTAGTACTGATACTCCACTGGATTCATCGATTCTCTGTCGATGCAAACAAATAACATGGATTTTCTTCTTGATTATCGAATGCACCGATGCTAGAATCTAGCCTCTACTTTGCTTTGTTCGTCTGTGTTTTAGAAGATAAGATATTACGATCTCATCGAGCAACGACCGATCAACTAGCAGATGGTATTCTGAGCTATTAAACAACATCGACAAGGATTAGAAGATCTTCGACAGTGCAGTTGAATCTGTTTGTTATGTAATAATGATGTAAACTTAAGCAGCAGATAGTGATAGCAGTGCTGTCTACAAGGAGCTGTTGATTAGCTCGTTGATTTTGGATGCATCGGATAACTGCATAACTATGAAATCACTACTTCTAACTGCGATTTCAACCACACAGACTGCTGCTTCTTCTTCTAGATTATGTTTAACGAGTAGATTGCTTGCTCCACCAAGTTGGAACTACTCCCCGAGGTTTACTTGGAGCTTCAAGACGCTTTTAACAAATGCATCTCGTTCCATGTGAGCTACTGCAGAAAGCTAACTTGCACTGGCATATTGAGAAAGCAACAAAACAAGCTTATCCTCAACTGCTTGATAGTTAGCAGCTGTTAGTTTTCTCAAAGGATTGGCTTTTTTTGAGGTGTCTGTTCTGACATTGCTAGCTAAGTGTGCATCCTCCATGAATTTTGCTGGAAAATAGTAGAGCTCACGCCTTTTAAAAATATTATTTACAATCAAATCAGACAAGATAAAAATAAATGTGTCTCTCTGTGGTTTTATCAATGTAAAAACAGTATTGCTATTATGCTTACCTTTGTGCGATTAACTTTGCGATGGTTGTCCTCGGTAAGTAATGGGAAAAAGAAGGAATCAGAAATTTACGGATAAGGGTATTTGGGAGATTAAAGTAATCCGTTATCTGCCGTTCATTAAGCATATCACCTTTAAGCTGAGAGATCCATTAGCTGTGCAGGCTGTCTAATTGTTGTGTCTCAGCTGGGTTGATATCTTCAGAGAAGTGACTGCTCAAGAAATCAAGGGAAGATTTTCTAGAAAAATACAAATATGAATCAACAGAAGATCCAACAAATGCAGGAGTATTTTATTATTATTTTTTGACATACGTCTATTAATGTTGTGGCTTGCTGTGTGCATTTTGAATCGGTGTGATAGATTACTCTTCAATGTCATCATTTTCAGCAGGGAATAATCTTATTTTGTAGTTGCTTCCAGTGAATTCAAAAAGAGAAGATGATTTCTGTAAAGATACAAATGGTATTTTTCCAGGAGAAGAATTTCCAGGATTATCAGCGAGAAGCTAGGAATCTATCTCTGAGGTTTGATTACTCTCATTAGTTGCTTGAATCTACTGAATTGAAATCCTTTATTGTGGCTATTTCTAACTCTAAGAGTAACTTTCATCAATTTAATTAACCGAAGAATTAGGACTTGCCTGGAAATCAGAAGAACTTTTGGTATTTTAAATATCACCATCATCATCATTTTCATCATCATTACTATCATCATCAAAGCAGCTCTCTTCGCTTAAGAGCTCTCCATCGTTATCTAGCTTCTTATGATCTTAATTACTCTTCCCTTCATAATGGTTATGCAAAACGTATTTGCATCTCGAAGCATCCAGAATATTGGAGTCAAATTAATCACAGCAGTTATTATTAAACAAAAACACAATTGCTTCCATAGTGTCGATTTTCGTGAAATTTTTGCCATCGAGCAATGATTGGAGCATGAATACTGTCGAAATCACATGGCTGAAACACAGTGTTGAGGAATATTTTTTACTGAGCATTTCGAGATTCCCTGAGTTCAGAAAACTCAAGAAACTTAATTTAGCTAATCCATTCATGATCTCCTCACTGTCTAGAATGTTCTCTCTGGCCTATGCTCTGAATAAGCTCTTTATCTTGGTCTAGGCGGGGAATAAACAACAGCAGAAGTCAAAACAAGAATATTTTGAGAAACAATTTAAATGCAATGATTTGCTCAATCCATATAATTCATTAATTAGTTTTCTTGCAATTTACTGTATAAATGTTCATGATTTCAAGGTCACTGAGTGCTTCTTATGCGATGACAAAACATTTCTGCGCAAGTGACTCCGGAATCTCACAGAAAAAGCTTGGTCGACTATATTTCTTGATATCAATGTTTATATTGCAGGATCCAAGAAATCCAAAAGTCTCAAATCCCATGAATTTCAAGGATTCATCACAATACCAGCCTTCATTGCTGAGTAACGAGCGGATACTTCCTAAGGGATTCGCTGAACCATTCTAACTAGAAGCCATGTTCAAATCATCAATTAAAATTATGTCCTAAGAAAAGAAAGAGACAGAAACAAGGTAAGATAGCAAAAATAAATCAGGAAAAGGAAGAGTCTTGTAAGTTTACTTATTTAATTGAACTATGGCTGCTCTTAGGAGTCCGCAGAGAAGAATGTTTAATTGAAATTTTAGCTTGGACCATTGTTTAAAATTGTCTGAGTCTGATATGCTCACTCATGTTCATCCAAAAGAGACAGGATTTACTTTGACTGAGGAAATGCTCTCTAACTTTCTTCATTGTCTCACTTTTCCCGTTGTTTTTAGGAGAAGTCAAGAGTATTTTCTGAAAAAGAGCAATAAGTAAAAATCAGAAAAGAACTGAAAATGAAAATAATGAAATTGGATACTTTATTGTAGGAAAGAAGCAATTTGAGTAGGAAGAATGTCATCTTTTAGGACTCGATTTCTAATCTAATTGTGCTGCTCCCAGTATTAAGGTTGGCATATCCTGAACTATCAATGAAATTATTTGAAACGGAGAGCTTTGAAGTCGGTGAGTTTGAATTAGAGTTGATTTATTATTTTCCAAGTAATTCAGGGTATCCCTCTAGAATTGCTCTGATTTGTACTTCTTCAAGCTAAATTGCTTAGGGATTCAACCGGACTAACTCCTTTACACTCAGGACATTCGACTTCAATTGACTCTGTATCTCTCCTATGCTCTCCACATTCTAGTTTAGAAAAAATAATAAGAATATTCCTTAGTTATTTTTGTTTTTATTTCGCTTTTTTTCTTTCTCTTTTACAATAAGTTAATCCCATGATCGCCAAGTCAGAGTAACGAGGTCAAACTAGTAATCAAACAATGAAGCAACTGATACAGAACCTTCTTATTCATCCTAATCAGAGCGATGTTGCTGATTATTTGTCATGAAAATTTCATCGAAATTAAAACTAAACAGATTCTTTTTAAAGACCGATTCCTTAGCGACATTCTGCCTGTAAACATCAATTCTCTTGAATATCTCTTCACTCATAATCTAATAGCTACTCTTCTTGATGCTGTTTCTCAACACTAGACAGATTGCAAACACGAATAACGACTCGCCTTGCATTTACTTCCTTTTTAAATCAAAACAAAAATCAAATCTATTATTTGTTCTTTGATAAAATGCTTATCTTACCGTTGATCTTGGATAGTCTACGCGAGTACAATCTAATATTTATCTAATTCTGCTTTGGATCCTGCGATTCTCCTCAGATCAAGAGGGTCAAAAGATGTTAAAATTTCATTCTTCGTTACTTCAACTTCCTCATACAATCCTAATGCGATTTCTCTTTTTCTAATCTCATTTAGAAAACTCTCTAGAATCGTTGTGAGATTATATAAAAAATGCTTTTTTGATATCCTCTGGAGACATCCACTCGCTGGAAGCGCAAATAACACTGTGCAGATGTCTTCAAACATATTATCGTAACACTGCAGAAGACAAGGCTGGTATTCTTCGAATTTAGGTTAGATTTACACCATTCGTTTGAGCCACAAATCAAATTCATCTTTGTTAGGTACCACCTCACTTTCGAGGGAAATAAGTGTGAATGCTGAGAGATATCGAGGTGAAAGTTAAGATAGATCATCTGTTTCCACGATTATCTATAATTCAGGTGGAAATCTCATGGATTAACCATCAGTGCTAATCACCCTTAAGAAAAAAAAGTTTTTTAAATTATTTTTTTTCATAAAAAGTTCTCTTCTTTTTGTTTGTTTATTTTGAGCTAATTTCTTACATTTTATTGCTGATTATGGATAGAATATTCTCTAGATTTGCAGTTTATTAGGATGTTTCACATGCTCCTGAACAATCAAACACAAGCCAATCTAGCTTGCTAAGAGTCTTGATTTTCCTTCTTTCGACTGGCTTTGTGTCGGAATTCTTAGAAAGAAGATCTTCTCTATTGAGTAGAGAGTCTCTAAGTGCTTCGTGAATCTTAGCAGGGTTGATTTGTACTGCTTAGAGGATCATCACAAGCAATTTCTGCAGTGAACTCCATTCCATGCTGTCCATGGGTAGAAAATGAATTCCAAAAGGTTTTTCCGTGAGTCGTTCATATACAAATGCACCTATTTCAAGTAGTTTCCGTTTCCCACTCCCTGCTTTACCGGACACGATGACATTTCTTTTTTATTCAATTTAATAGATGAGATTTCCTGCAGTTTCGATGAAATTATCATGTAATTCCTGATCCTTCATTGCAAAATATTCCTTTAATGGTTCTAGGATTTTTCTGTTCTCCACTAGATCCACTACGATTAGCGATGGTTTTTCATTAAAAAATCGTGAAAAAACTTCTTAATAAACTTCAAACATCTCCCAAGTTAATAGCCCTTTGAAGAAGATATTCAACGAAGCTTTAACTGCATCTAGAGGTGATATTGACTCTTCCTCTTCGTTGTCTCTTTCGCGAATCATCTCTAATGCCCTCTCGAATACCACTAGCTAGCTTCGGAAACTCATGAATTTCAAGAGATTCTAATCTGTGTCGTTGCTTGAGAGAAAAGGACCAAAGAATAATAATAAATCACAATAATCTCTACATTTCTCTATTTAGATATCTTACTTGGAATTGAATCTTGATTGGAAGTTCGTTACGAATTGCTCGTTCATCATGGTCATGAAATATGTGAATTTTATCGCAATATCCTGTGGATTATCGAAATTCAACAAATAACAGAAGGTCTTTATGATCATAATTGGATCTTGCTTTATGAAAGTTAAAACTCTAAACGATTCTTGAACTGAACTCGGTAGACTACGAAAATCAAAGCTTCTATCATCACTAACAACACTAAATGTCCCAATAAGTGCTGCTTAACCACGCACATCAACTTCCACACCATTTTCAAATCCAACCTAGTTATTTCACACAGATAACAACAACAATGCATTATTTTACCTATTTTATAAAGCAATTTCATTTGTCTTTCTTTACCTTTGTCTTCCCTTCGACGAGAGCACTGCGGATAACAAACGAAAGCGATGCAATGAGAGATATCGTCGACAAGGAAATTAGATCCATGTTCCTAAAACATATGAAAAACCCACCTGAAAGAGCACCAGCTACAACATTGATCATCCGTTCATATGAAAACTACTAGTCAATGTTGTATTCAAAGAGCTATTTCCCTAAGGAATTAGCTAACTGCTTCACGAGATAGCCCTGAAAATGATAACCACAACAGACAATAGTCATAAAATACCTTAAATTTTTGGAATAACATGTCTTTTTCCTCTTTCTTTTTTACTTTCCCAGTTCCAAGTGGTGATTTAATCAGTGGGGAGCTGAGAATCGAAATCGTTTATAAGCATCCAAAGATGATTCGTTGAGATGCTTGGGTGTTCGCGAAGAGATGGTTAGATTACTGTAACTCATAAGAATAGCTTAATTTATAGTTCATAGCGATTAGAACTATCTTAGGTAACTTACAAGATTAGTCATCATCATTGAACATATTCAAGAACTGCGATCCAGCACACATTCTTGGAAGAGACTACGAAGCTATTCCAGTTTCAGATTGTTCGACTAGCGATTAATAAGCATCTTATTTAGTTTGTTCGATTTGATATTACTCTTGGACTTTATCTCGAGGAATTACGATTCCTTGTCCTTCAAAAAAATAAACAAAACTCAAAAAATAAACCCTACAATTACAATATTTTAGTACTTTTCCTGCTGGATTAGTTGACTGGTAGTTCAAGAGAGAATTTCGGCAAAGCTAAGTAATCAAATGAAGACAAAGAAGACACACCTTTTCTGATGAATCTCGCGATAATTTCAATAAATCCAAGTACTTGAAGAATCACTAAATGTTAAATTCTACTTTGTTACCTCGAAACGAAACTATTCATTTCTCGTTTTTCACGTACAAATCGCACAAACATATCTAATTAGTTCTTGATGTGGTGCTTCAAGCGGTTTAAAACATTTATTTTATGCTCCTTAGCACTCATATCAAATCCATTTTCCTTGAAATATGTAAAATTACTGTTGAGCTTATTATCTTTATTAGAATCAACTTTATCATTGAGATTCTCAAAAGTATCTTGCAATTCCTTTAATCTTTGCTGCTGCTCTGCTTTGTAAATAAGATAATCTTCTTGAATTGCTAGTAGAAGTGTTAGATCGTGTCCAAATGCAATGTCCAAAAGCAGCGATAGAGATTAATATGCAATTTGCTTTTTCTTGTAAAGTCGCATGAGCTCGATTAAATCATAGTTTAAGGAAGTTACAGCTGGAAGGTTCTGCATAATGTTTCTCTGGATTGTCAAAGAAGAATACTAGTGCAGGGATTGAACTAGCTACACAACAGGCATGGATTTTAATTTATTGAAAGTAGAATTATTCAAAATGGCTATGTTCGAGAGGGTTTTGGAGATTCTAAGGGAGTTAGTTGGGTGATATTCTTCTTCGTTAATGTTCTTGTAAAATTTAACACCAAGATAATCTTCATTCTCTTCCATTTCGATGTCTTTGATACCACCAAAGCAACTTTTTAGACACTTTTTTACAAAATCAAAGAGATATTTTCGAGGTGGAAAAAATTCAAAAATAAATAATAGTATTTGCTCAATAATTTTAGAATAATATGTATCCTCTCTCCTTTATTCATCTTCTTCCCCTTTCCTTTACCTAAGCTAGCAGCTCATTATTGTGTGTTGCAAACAGCAAATCAATCAGCTAATAGTCTGTAACCATGTAAAGTTTACTGCAAGAAGCTCTTAAACTCATCAAGAATGTCCTCACGAAATCCTTCAATCCCTCAGCCTCAGCGCATAAATCCTGCATAGCTGCTAGCTTCATCTTCGCGTTTTGCAATTCCTGTTAGCACGGATAAAAAGAACAATTGTTGAAACCGTTAAACTCTTCGAGAAATATACTAATTTTTGAGATATTTTCTTTTTCAAATTCATATTTTTGTATTTGTTACTTGCACAATGTCTGGTGTTGTCCTTACGAAGAACGTCTTTGCATTGAGGATATGCTATTTAAATGAATCTCTGAAAGAATAGAATCGCAGCAAGACTTTCCCATCATTGGAAAGATAATGAAAAGGATTTGCAAAAAACGAACTCAGCTTAAACATGTGTTCTTACGCTGCTACCAAGCATTCGAAGGCTTAAATCAATGTCTGCAGATATGCTGCAAATAAGAAATGCTACTCCATTTTGTTGTTATTTTATTCTACATTATTGCTACCACTTTCGATCTAACGAGCACTACTGAGAACAATATTACAACTTACTTCTATCTCATGCATTCGCTTGAGTAACGACCTAGTGTTTATCAACGAATGTGAGGGAATTCCTTGATTTTATGTGATTTAAATCGACTAAGCAGTTGAAAGTGGTGTATCATTATTGCTATTTTGTTATTTCCCTGATTATATCCCTGGATTTTAGCTTTATTAGTTAATTGCAATCTACACTACGATATCCTTTTCAACTGTTTATTCAGCTTTTTACATTATCTCTTTGAGCTCAAAATCACAACTTGCTCTGTACTGCAAACCATAGATTTAATCGCTGCGTTTCTTTACGTTCTCCTTCCTCAAGCGACTCATACTTAAATTCTCAAACCGTTCTCCAGGCATGAATTCACGCATCAATTTATCTTGATACTCTCCTATGAAGGCTTTATCTATGAGAACAACCGATAATGGAACATATTCACAGAATTTCTCAATAGATCGGTCAACTTAGTCGATTAATTACAAGAATTCTTTTTCTCTTTCTTTCGTTTTGTTTTCATCTTCGCAATCTATGGAACCTTCGTTTTTCATGGAAATTTAATCATCTTTCACCTATCCTTCATCTTTTTGGCCTCCCTAGGTATTATTATCATCTAAAAGTAGTAATTTCAGTTTATCTAAAAGTGATTTGCCTTCTCTGCAAGTTGTCACTATCTGAATCTTTATCTCTAGTGTCATTTCACTCTTAAATATCTCCATAAATGTCATTTAATCCCAATTCTCACTGAGTCTAAACCATTTCTCTGTGAACTCCCAAAATTGCACATATCTACTAAATCCATTGCAGGCTCGTTCTATTTCACTGAAATCCGTTGTTTAATACCCAAGAAGGGACTGCTACTGATTTAAATTTTTTCCTTTTGTTAAAATGACTTTGTAAGTCTCCTCGATGTTTCTACAGTTTCTCAAGTTCTCTTCGTATTGTTTCAACTACGGGGAATGAACAATCTTCTTTTGAGTCTCCAGAAGTGATTTAAACGAAGAAATGACTTATCTCTAGCGGTGTTCAAACTCTAATTTAAATTTATTTCTGCCGCCTTCGAATCGTTTTTAGGCTTTTGAGTGGGCCTCAGATAGAAGAAAAACCCATAATTTGCTCTCGAGAAACAGATGCAGAGTGTGTCCCTCGTATGGCACGTAGTTTTGAAGAATTATTTCGAAGATTTGCTCAGAGAAAATCATCTCGTCTTCGAATCTTCTGAGACCAGCTTTGAGCTTCTTGTCGTTGATAATTTCCATAAGATTGATGTGTTCTTCGATTGTAGTAGGGAATAAGCTCAGACTCTGCAAGAATGATTCCATTTAATCGTGTTTCTCGGTAAGAAGTGTGTTGAGTTTCTAATAGAAAAAAGGTAGTAAAATTTGTCTTAAATCATAAATAAGTAAGAAAAAAACTCTGGTAGCATTCCCTGAATAATTTTCATAAATTATTATTACATTTGTGAGTGCTAAATCAAGAGTCGTAATGCACTGATCAATTCTCTTAATAAGAACTGCTTTGATCTCTCTTGTGTCGACTAGAAATATCCCTAGTTGCATTTCATCAGGTATCTTCGATAAAATGAATTCCCTGTCATTCAAGATATTCTAACGTTCCTAACCTATGAACTTGACTTGATTGCTAGGATGTATTCAAAAAATAAGAAAAAAACAATTTGAAATTGAGTTATTTCTTCAAATTGTCAATATTAACCTGTGTGTGAATATGAACACTAGTTCCTGTGTGTAGTCAAAATCGAAGAGATAGAAATCAAATTAATTTATCATGATCAGAAGCGCCAAAACTGGGTAAAGGCTCCATCTTAGAAACTTATTGTACTCCGCATTGAACGCTTAGTGAAGTTCATGGACTTCTTCTTCTAAATCATTAAACGTAGTCTAGTCCATATATCCGTAGATCTATTCCATCTTGATAAGTTTATCTATTGGGGATTGAAATCCTAGTTAGAGTTGTTCTTCAATGTCTTCCAATCGCGAATCAAATTATATGCGCATACCCTCAACAAATAGCCATCCCAGACGCTTGTAAGTCACCTCCTGAAGAATCAGAATTAGTTGATATTCTAAAAATCTATCAAGTATATCCTCCCTCTCTAAAACAAAATTATTTCTTTCTTTATTTTGACTTACTTTATTTTTGCTTTTTTCTTCGAAACTTTCAAAGTTCTTGCATTCCGACTAATTCAGTCTGAGCACGTCATACATGATGAAGTTCATATCCGCTGTGAATGAAGGAGATTAATCACTGTAATCACCTTTTTTGTGGTTTTCAGCATCTTTTAAAGGCCCCTTGAGTTTATTTTATTTCTTGATTCTTTTTGAATAAGTGCTTCTTTTATTCTGGTAATCTGCGGAATGCAACAATGGCGTACTGAAGAAACTACAGTCACTTGAATCCTATTTGATTTACTGCTGTTATTCTTCTTTGATAAAGTCTTGCCCCAAAGTTGAAGGAAAGTTATTGCTATTTGGATTTGTATGACTACCATTGTGTTTTTGATTGTCTGATGTGTTTCCTCCTGCGGCATTATGGTATTTGCTGTTCATCGACGAAGCAGACGATAACGATGAGGAGCTCGAGGAATAAGACAACATCGAAGAAGCAGCTTGTCCTCTATTTAAAAATTATTTTTCATATCTCCCATCCATAGGCTTTAATCGTTAAACTGATAGACTTCCAAGTGATTTCTTGAGTGAAAACACTTTGTTCCTGTTTCGGAGAATGTAAATAACTATGTCTTTAATCCCTGGATTCTTCCTAGCTTTCTGTTGAAGAGTTAGATTCAAACGAACTAAAGGTGACTAGATAACTTTTTTGTGTTGTAAAAATTCCTCTTTGTCATTCTGCAAGATCTTGAAAGTCAGCGATTTATACACAACGAAGATCATCTTCATGTCAAACCAAAATGGGTTGGTAGTTTCCTCCAAGGATAGCCGCTATTTGTTGAGTTGCTCTTTATCACTTAATTCCTCGATTTACATAGTCTAAAAGTAAATAAAAAACAATAAAAGATGAAACATTTTACAAACAACTTCTCCTATTTCCTTCTTCATTTTCCCTTCTTACTTGATTCTAATGTTTTCTGTTGTTTTCATCCTAGCAGTTCGGATGAAGAAGGTCTTAATCAATCAGTGATTTGTTGCGCTTTTCCATCAGCGAGTGAGGAAGCACTTAACATAGAAGTGGAGTTAATTTCTACAATGGTAATATTGCAAAATATCCATTCATATATTCAATAGTTCTGTTGAATGAATTCACTAAAGACAGTCTAAGAGATGCTCTAAGCGCAAGATTGAATTGTTTCACACTTGATCTCTTGTATGCATCAACTAGAGAGTTGAAATCAGGAAGTTCTCTTGAAGTCTTCACAATTTATTCAACTAATCTACTTTTCGCTAACAACACCCCCACACAATCGTCAACAGTCTTTTCAACACCATAAATCTCCATTTCCATGTTTTCAACGATTCTGTTGAATTTCTCTGAGAGAATCGAAGAATAATTGAGCTTTTAATTTGCAGTGTTGTCTTGTTCAGTTATCTGTAATTATCCTACATGTTTGGGATAATCTTCTAGATGGTTATGATCAAGAATATATTCAAAGAGATTAAACGTTGAAACCTTAATTATTTTCTCAAAAGCAAGTGTTATCGTTTGAACAGTGTTACTCGCACAATCCAGCATGTGCACGCATGAAGAATTATACAAACTTCGAGATAAGTTTTCTTGCATCTTAGTGAAATAACTCTCATAAACAACCTACCTGCGCGACAGAATAATATCTGGTTGTTCTTAGTCACCTAAGATTTCATCAGCTGCTTTATCTCTCATGTATCTTCTTCGTAGATTACTAGGTTTTAGGAGAATAGTCTTTCTCAAAATTGGAGTTGATACTTCATTCTCAAAACTCTCGTTGTTTGTGTTATTTGGACTACTGTCAATATCATCAATATTTGCATTATATTTGATATTCAGATTATGATGAATCAGAGCAGAGTTATCATTTGAATTATCGATTAATACTGAATCATTATTACTTTTAATTGTCACTCCTTTTCTTTTTGGTGAGGGTATTATAATATGCAATCCAATTGGTTATTCTTTATTAGCTGAGAATTCCTCGATAATCTTCAAATCCACCTTCAAAGGTCTATTTGAGTTAGAAAGTGCTAATAAATACTTGCGATAGTATGCCTCCATGGAATCAACGGTTTACAGACATAGGATGAATAATAAGACACCGTGTTTATATTAGTCGATGATAAGTTAGGTTACTGCATCTCTGTAGAACTCTCTGACGGGATCTTTAAACGGAGCAAGACTTTTATTCAGAATCGAATAGAATTGTTCTTTCCAAATTAAAATATCACTAAAGTTACTGTCACCATCGATTTAGTCTGAGAGAAAATATTTGCAAAAACAGTTATTTTTAAAAGGCGAAAATCAAACACATTTTTATGAAAAATATGTGTTAAAAAACGATGTTGTTTCCATCTGAAAATTATTCGATAATAATATTCTCTCTAGCCATTGCTAACTTACGATTGAGTGAGTTTAAATATAGTTAATCATGTCTTCTTATTGCTGCATTATTCGCTCGATCTTGGATTTCTTCGAGATTCTCATTTTCGATAATTAGATTTAATCTAGTCACATCTTTTGTTCTATGCAGATCTGAACTCCATTAAATTTTAAATAATCCCGTAGAAGCATCATATTTAAGGATCTAACAGTGCTTCCATTCACTTTGCCCTTCATCATTAATATATTTAGAATGGCCAGAGAGAATCACTCCTTGTGAAAAAAAGAAAAAGAAAATGACAAAATATTTTCAAGAAAAAATGAAGAATCGTACCTTTCGAGAGTGCGAATACAATAGCATCTTCTTAGAGTGTATGGATGTCATATTTAATGAGCGGTTCGTCTTTGAAATTAGAGATATTCTTGATTTTTATTTAGAGAAATCTTCCTTTTTCTTCAAATGGAGAGGGTTTCAAAAATAAAGTTTTCTAGGATGATTTGAGTTATTAGACTTTAGTAACTAATGTTGACGATGGTTTAGTTTTTATTGTAGTGTCTGGCAGTTTATACCCAGAGCGCGAAGTAAACAACATTGCAGTTGATGTAAACAATGCTTCTTTAGCATCTTTAGTTGTTGTTTCTTGTTTGATTAAATAATTAGATTAACCATCGCCTGAAGGAGAAGTTAAATTGTTAGCTGCATTATTCAAGAAATTCATCAAAGAACTTTTAGAGTATTGGGTTTTCGTTTATCTAGCTGGCTGAGAAGGGTTACTGTTATGCTAATTCATTGTTGCTATTTCTACTTGTTTCCCTTTTGTTTCTTTATTATTCGATGGTTCATTGATTTCAGGAATTTACAATGAATTAAATGCACTTATTGATGTAGATTTATGAGTAGAAGTTTGAGGGAAGTCAGTTTAAGTGTTTCTATGTAATGAGATAGAGTGAAAATCACTCAGGGTGTTTTAATGAATACTTGATACATCCAAAACAGGAGAAGATTCACTTTAGATGTATAGATTGTTGCTGTTATTGTTAGTATTTGAGTTATCTGTTGCTGTCATATTCGATCCAAACCCTTTAAAAAACGAGTACCCAGTTGTTTTCCGAGGGAGATAATGAGTAAAAGTCTTTTTTTCCCTAGTTGTCTCAGGATGTTTTATGGGTTCAATCTTTTATTATTGAAGTTGTTACTTTTGATTTCTGTCAGTATTAGCAGGTATTTACTGTCGGTTTTATAATTCAGAAGCTAATTGTTTTTAGATTTATTCTTGCTATTGCTGTTGCTGCTGAGATCTTAGCTAGTATTTTGAGTTGTTCTTGGAGCGAATTGAACTTAAAAATACCTCCATCGCGCCACTAATTGCTTTGTTGTTACTGCTATTTGCTTAACCTTTAGCCTTCGAATAAACACATAATCAATTTATTAGATAATCATTTGGCATTTATCAAGGTCTAATAATATGTATGCTATTGTTTTTTTGTTTTACTTTTTAAGCTGAAATTGCAGGCAGCTAATCTAGCAATTGAGACTGATTGGATGTTTCTTACTCCATCGTATACGTCGATAGTGAATTCGAGAGGAACTTTGTCCCAGAGAGTGTCGATCTTAAACGAGAATCCTAGAGACTAATGTGATCAGGAATCATTCGCTTTTTATTAGCTGATCTCCTTTTCTTCGAAAAATATATCAAAAACACAAATGATGTATGGAATGAAGCACTTTTTTGTCGATATTCAGAATTAATAATTTCTTTTTCTTTTTCAATTTAGTTTTACAATAACTTGTAGTTCTCCAAGTAATGCTTTCTTGCGTATGCCATGCCTATCAGTGATGAAATCATTTATCAGTTACACACTTTCATCAGGGTATTCTTCAGTATTTGTTTCTCGTTAAGATCTAGATTCTCTATGCTAATTATTCACGAACACATGGAAATCCAAAGTATCTGGTTATTGTAATCGCTATGATGATGGTTAACGCATTTTGAGTTTTGAGTTGCTTATGAGTGCACAGTCTATCACTCACTCCCTTCTTTTGGAACTCTCGATTTCTTGTGTACCTTAAATTCTTAATTAACAAAATAACGCAATTTTTTTTGAAATCTGTAGTATTATTCCAAAAAACATAATTGTAATTAGAGGATATTCAAAGAAATATTAATGGCATAAGAATAACAAATCTCAATCATTTATTTACAGAAATTAGGTTTCCGCCCTTAGATTTAGAGTAATTTAATTAATCTATTAAAAACTTTTAATCTTACAAAAGTTTCAAGATCCCTAACAATGGAATTCAATCAATCAGTCAGATGTTTAGCAAGGTTTTAAAAATATTGTAGTAGGAATTTAATTCTTCTTCAAAATTCATTTTGTCCTTCTAATGATTTTTTTTCTTCATTTTTTGCAACTTTTCTATTATTAAATCTAGGATATTTTAAAGATTAAGCTTGATAGCAATGATAATTACAAAATGCCTTTAAGGAACCATAGTCTCCTAGATATTTCTTGTTTTCTTGAAGGCTTTTTACATTTCCTAAAAGAAAATAATTTATCATTCAATCATAAATAATAGGTCTAAAAATAAAATAGAGAAAAGAGCAAACAATCAAACTGGGTCAAGTTATGGTGAAGTTGGTAATTTTCCTTAAAAGCACCCCTAAACCCTTTAATAAAGCTTTTTTTGATTCTTTTTTTGTTTTCCATTATTTTTTTCTTTAAATTTTCCAGAACATACCTTTTAATTTCCTTTAATTTTCTCCAATCTTTCCTTTCTTTAAAAGTTATTGAAATATTCTATGCTATACTTTTCATAATCCCTCCCCACAGTTTGATTTAAAAAATAAGAAATTTCAGATGCACGTGTGTTCAATACAGTAATACAAATATTAATAATATTTTTCATCCGTTCTAAACAGAATTCCCCCCTCTTTCTGCATAAAATGATCCATCAAGAATACGCAGAAGAAAAAGCTAACGAGCAAGCACTAGCTTCATCTCATGTCCCTTCCACTCCTTAACGAACCCCTCTAAACAGGGCTGAAAAACGAGGAGTTGTACTTCTTCTCATCCTCTACACAATCTAAGGACTCCCTTTAGGTTTCTTTGGAGGTGCAGTTCAATTACTGCTAACAGCATAAGGCATCAAAATGGTGTAACTTGCTGAGTTAGCAGTCGTGTTCTATCCATTCACATTTAAATTCATTCTTGCTCCAATTTAAGATGCTTATTTCAACCACAAATTCGGAAAAAGAAAGAGCTACATTATTCCATTACAATATCTCTTAGCTCTATTGTTCTTCACAGCTTCGTTTGAAATCCAAACCTTGCTTGAGGAAAAAAATATCGAAAAACTCATTATCTACGGATTTGTTGCTTGCTTGCTGGTATCTCAATAGGATGTAGCAGTCGATGGGTGGGTACTGACAATCTTCGAGAAAGAAGAACATGTCAATCTTGGAACGACTTGCAACACCATAGGACAAACACTTGGTATGCTCCTAGCAAATGGGTTATTTATCTAGCTCAACAGTGTCGAATTCTGTAATTCTTTCATATATCTGACACCAAGTGACACACCGCTATTAACTGCTTCATAGTTTCTGATGATTCTAGCTGTGATTGTGTTTGTTGTTACATTGATAGTGTAGTTCTTCATCCCTGAAAGAGAGAAAGCTGTATTTGAGAGTAATACTAATAATCTTGATGAGAGTTGTAATTTGACACAAGATATGAAGAATTTGGTAGAGCTGCTACCTAAAGAAGCATAAAAAGGAAAACAAACTGACAAAAAGTAGTAGTTTGCATCATCTCCAGGAACCCAACTTTTAGAGGAAAAAACTACTAATGATGTAGCAGTTCCTGAGAAAAACAATGAAGAATCAGTCCAAAACCTTAGCTAATCTTCTGAGCATTTGACTGTCATGGATGTGTTGAGAAGACTCAAAGGGTTTATTACAAATAAGAATCTTCGAGGAATTGTGCTATTTTTATTAACATATGGAATTGGTTTATCGACTGTTTCGGCATCCTTAGGTGTGAAACTCATCCAAGCTGGTATGAAAAAAGAAGCTGTTTCTTCGTTATCCTCTTTCATGATCCCTCTCTCTTTCGTGGCTGCAGTGCTCGCTAGCAAAGCAATCAAGCCGCATGAAGAATTCTCAGCGTGGAGAAAAATAGTTGTTCTTTCTGTGATCAACACTGCGATTGGATATTTCTTAGTTACGTTGAATCCAGTGATTGATGCCTCTAACTCGGGCACTGTGTATTTCATCATGTTCTTGTATTTAATTTCCTCGACATTCGTAGGTACATTCAGAGGAATTGCGCTAGGAGGCTTCTACAATAGAATAGCTGATGAAGATATTGGAGGAAGCAGTCTAACCACACTAAATAGCATTTCTAATCTCGGAGGGCAGTTAACTGAATAAGTGAGTCTACTTGCATTGGAGTATTTGTCTTACAGCTCGTTAGTTGGATTTGGGATAGTTTACTCATTAGGATATGTCTTGATAGTTGGACCAAAACTCATTTATTACTAATCACTCCCGAAAGCGGCATGGTCACTTTAGAAAAATAAGCACCAGTGAGTACAACATCCATTTTAATTCTCATAAAAAACATTTTTAAAAGTTAATTTATTGATTGGGAATGGTATTGATTGATGTTGTTATTGCTTTTGTTAATTAAATTTTGGATTAGTTCAGTAGACTGATGGATTGAAGTTGAGGAAGATGGAACAATAAAGAGAAGAAGAAATTGCAGGATAAAGATGATCGTATTATGTTTATGAATTGTTAAGAAGAAGAAAAACAAGAATTGCATTAAAAATTATATCTGTTGAATATGTCTGCTTGTGAGTTTTGTTTCAATTAAACGAAAATATCAATTAGTTTTTTCTATTATCTCTCATAAATTAAAAGCTAAGATTTCCATTGAATCATACAGTTCAATCAACCAAAAGATATTAGTCTTCGATAAAAATCATTTATTCTTTCACTAGAGCTACTTATTGTTATCTTCTTCAATCGCTTTGAACCATGGGAATTAAATGATTGAATTGAAATCTGGTCTATCATTTGGGTTCTTTGAGAGAACTTTCTTCAGCAAATCGCTCAGCTCGTGTGAAAAATAATCAGGTAATTTTAGTTTTCCCTGATCAAAAAAATAAACAAGCAAAAAATATGATGAATTCTAATGAAATATTGTCATTTTTTATACTTGACAGACTGTTTTGACAGCTTGGGTATAATTAGTTGCTTAAAATGGAGGTTTTCCTGCACATAATTCATATGCTAATATGCCCACTGACCAAACATCTACTTTGTAGTCATGTGGCTGTCTTTAGAACATCTCAGGAGAAATGTAATCTAAAGTACCACAGAATGCTTATTTTTTATCTTTAGCAGCTTCAGTTTTTTCGATTGCTAGCCCAAAATCGCAAACTCGAACTTAACCCTAGGGAAATAGCAGTAACAAATGCATAAAATCATTTTTTCTTTTTTATAAGAAATCATCATCAGGATTGTTGATTTTACTCTTGACAGTAAGACATTCTCAGGTTTTAAATCTCTGTGAATGATATTTTTTTTATGTAAGAACATCAATGCATTTATGGTCTGGAGAATGTATTTAGCTGCTAGCTTCTCAGGTAGTTTTTTCTCAGGCTTCAATGAAAAAAGCATAATTTTAAACAATTTTAAAGTTTTCATCCAGTAAAAAAGATCTCTGTATCAAAGGGAATTCAGTTATTCAATGTTTGGCATTGCCCTAATTATTTCGATGCTTTTCTATAAAAATCTTCGTTTCTGTGTAATTTGATTCTCTTACAAATTAATTGGTGAGTGAAAAGAGATCTCCTTGTTCTGCATATTCAAGGATTAAGTAGATATTATCAGCTTCATGGAAAAACCCATAAAGTGCAAGAATATTAGGATGCTCACTTTCATTCTGCAGAAAAATCTCCCTTCGCAATTACTCCTCTAAGCCATTTTCCTTCAAAAAACTCTTCTTCATTATCTTCAAGGCTACAACGAAACCGCTGAGTCTCTCCCTGGCTAGGAACACTTCTGAAAACTTCCCACGACCAAGACATGGACCAATCTCAAAATCTTCCTTTGTCCAACGAGATTTACCTGATTTTAGAGGGAACATAAAGAAATAGTTTTAGGAATCGAATTCCTAAGAAATAAATAGATAAAAAGTGAGAAAATGAAGTGATTTTATACCAACTATGTTAATGTTAGGCTAGGAGTTCAGCGCATCAATCATATTTCCTTTTCAGTGAAGAGCCAAATTATTTTTATGATATTTCCAGAGATAATATCAAATTGAATTATTGTTACGAATCAACTGTCCACTAAATCACTTAATTAATTATCAATAATACAAAAGGGTAATCCCTCTCTTGACTAAATAAGCATTCAAGAAAGAGTTATTATTTCACAAACATGTTCTAATATTTATTATGAAAAACCACTTTAAATACCAGCAAAAAAGCCCATTATCAATAGTGCTTGAAACCTTCTCACTAAAGAAAAAAACATATTTGAAATGAAATGGCTGCTGATTATAATAATCAAATTGTTACAAGAAAAACCTAAATGCTTCTATGAACACATATGCCTCTATTAAAGAGTCTAAGTGTTTGAGCAAGAGAGAAAAGGAAAAGATCGAACAGATAAAGAGACGCTCAGATTGAATAATTTATAATCCTAGTTTTTTTAATTAATAAAGCTAAACTTTAAGAGGGAAGAAAAAATAGGCTTGTATCACTCAGTAAATCAGCAGATGTTTTTTGGAAACTAAAAGTTCAGGAGAGACTGTGTTGGTAACACAGCTTCGGAGAACAAAATTGATCAGATTCTAGAGGATTTTGAGATCGTAAGGATTGGTTTTTGGTATTTTATCTACAACATAGTTGTCCATGTACATTTTTTGTTTCTTCAGGGAAAATCGAAGCTTCAAAGACATGATCTCAATGAAGCACCAACCAAAAAGCTCAAGCAAGATGGCAACGCAGATGAAACTAAATCAGAAACAGCAAGCAGTTAATATTAAAATTCGCATTCTTCTCAATTTCAACCCAAATAATTGATATTTTTTGTTTGAATTTTCATAATAGCGAAGGTGATGCCAAATGAAGCACTTGATAAAATCCTGAAAGCCATAAAAATCGAAGCTAAGACTCCCAAGTGTTTAGAATTACTCAAGACACTTTTTAAAGATCACATTCTTGAGCTCCACCCTGCTCATGTGCTCCAGGTAAACTCAAAAAAGGGTATAATAAAAGCAAAAATACAAACAAATATTTTAATGTTTATTTTTTCAATTTTTTCTTTTCTTTTTGTACTTATTTTCATATATTCATCACTTTTCTTTTTCTTGGATAAAGACTGTTTGGCAGCTGACTGATGTGACAATGAACTATCGTAGGTAGGATGATAGGAAATATCTGCTTGTAATATTGAACATAATTATCGATAAGCGAGAGCATTGTATTCTCAAAGAATATGGAAATTTTTATAAAACAATAGATATCCTTCGTGTGAATCTTCTGCTCTTCTCTGATGACTCCTTTTAGGTAGATTTAGTTTGATTCGAAGAACAACATTGTAATAATCAATTGGTTATTTTCTTGCTTTTGATTAGTTTCAGATGAACCTTAAGAGATTCAATGAGTAACTGCAGAAATTCACGGAGGAAATATAATAATTTAACTAGCTTAGCGAAAATGAAAGGAATGAACTAGTTAAAGAGGAAAAAGAGATTTAAAAGACAAATAGTGAGGTGAAAGTAAATTTAGAGGACGGAGTTGTTCAGCAAAATAAAACTCAAGAACCAATAACTGAAACAAGCTAAAAATCACCTCCAGTAGTCAGTGAAACAAACACTGAAGAAACATAACAAAACTAAGATAAAAATGGTGTTTCAGCTATTCGAGATAGATTATTGAAGAAGAAATAAGAGAAAATTAGAGAGAAAGAGTAGAATCAGCAGAATAACAAAGAAGATACCCAAAAGGAAATCAAGTTAGTTACTAAAAAAGAAGCTGAAGCAATGGAAATCAAACAAAATGAGCTAGTTTCTGAATCCAAAATTCAATATATCTACGTTCTTTCACAGGAATTGGAAGAGATACTGGTAAAAAACATGAATTCTGGTTCATATTCAACATTCTTTTAGCCCATTGTTTCTTATTTTCTTTGTTAAATATTTGAAGGTAAACAAGTAAAAGTAATAGGATCTCAAGAGAAAGCTGTTTTTCAAGGCAATTACATCAATGAGGTATCTTCTAGCACGAGAGTGGTCTAAAATATCGATTTTTACACTCATCTAAGACATCTCACTTAATAAACTGTAAACTTTATTATTCTAATAATTATTTCATTTTTGCTATTTCAACCTCTTGTAAAATGATTATTTGGACATGTATTGTTATGTTAATTTTAGTGAGGTGTTTGATGAAGCCTAGCAAACCAAGATTAAGGAATTCTTAGCTGAATTGCAAGACATGAGAGCAGGTGACTCAGCTAAACTAACTTAAAGGCAATAATAAGAAAGCTCTATTGTTTAAAATGCAACCAGCTCGAGAAACGATGTCAGGAAAATGAATATGAGTGCTTCAGCTGGTGCTGGAGATGGTCTAAATGCTTGGGCAAATAGACAATCAGGTAATTGATCAATTCAATAGGAGAACAAACTGAGAATTTCCCATAAAAGCAATTTCTCAAATTTATAAATAATAACAGTGATGAACAGATAACTAAAGATAGAATTTATTTTTGTTAGCTTTTTTTGTAATTTTCTAAGGCAGACGCTTGTTTTGGTAAGGACGAAAAACATTTTAGTTTAACAATTAATCTGATTTTGGTATTGTTTTAGAAAACAAAACAAAAGTGTTGAAAATAAGCTAAAATACAAGACTTCAATAATTTAACTGAACACTCATAGTTTCTAACAACAAAATACCTTTTTTTGTAAAGAGGCCTTATGAATTTGAAAATACTATTCTGAGCAGGGAGGGCAATAAATTCATTAATATTTCGAGTGGATATGCTTAATTGTATTTGGAATCTAGAGGAGGTCACGAAAACAGTGTTTGGATGAATCACGAAGAAATTTGAATATTTTGAAATCTCCGCGGGTTTTTGGGTGATCAAAAACAGCAAGAAATACAATTTTCATCCAAAAGTAATAGATCTTTAATAGCTCCTAAAATAAGAAATAACAGTAATGGACATGGAAGAAAAGCCTTTGGGAGGTTCTGTAGTAAGAGAAATGGAGTTTGATGAGAAACCCATTGGTTTTGGAAGTAAGAAAATGGATTTTAGTGATGCATATCCTCCTGGTAAAATGAACTAAAT
>Ga0302271_10000476_pt1 | contig 39354 bp, 22 predicted proteins | sample III_Bog_N1_1_FD_198767 | JGI IMG/M metagenome (GOLD analysis project Ga0302271, IMG submission 198767) | Peat permafrost microbial communities from Stordalen Mire near Abisko, Sweden - III_Bog_N1_1 | ecosystem: Environmental > Terrestrial > Soil > Wetlands > Peat | place: Sweden: Abisko... | reverse complement strand
ACAGATATTTTTATAAAATTATTAAGGCAAATATTGCTAGAATATACGACTCTCTTTCTCTGTTCATTTAGGATTCGATTGTATATGAAGTTACTTACAGCAGTTATTAGAAAAGGGAACATAAATGTAAAAAACCTAGGTTCTCTTATGTCAAAGCAGGTATTGTTGGGTATGCTAAACAATCTCATAAAAACAGAGAAACAAACATTTAACCCATCCGCACGTTTATATCTGCAATAAAATGTCCAAGAATTGTAAAAAATCTTTGCTATTTGATTTAAAAGACTATTCTCTTTTAGTGCGTCCTCATTAATATTTTTCAATCTGATTTTTAATTTTAAGCCTTAGTATTTTCAACTTTTTTAAAGTCCTCAAAAGGCAAGAAGAAGCAGTTGCTGCTGGGATCATCTCCAATCCCTCCATTCTTGATGCAATACTAGTTCATTTTTCTCGTGTTTCTTTCAATTTCTTTAGCATCTACGAATCTGCAGAGCTATGTTTTCGTGAATTTTCTGTATCTCGGTTCAATCGAAGGAACAAGATCTTTAAGATGCGTTTCACCATCAATAGCTCTCTTGATACTGTCGTATTTGGGTTGTTTGACAGTCTGGATTTCGATACGCTTATCGAGTTCGCTGAAAGGGAATAAGATGTTCTCGTCATGAAAAATATCTACCAAGACATTCTCAGTTATTTTTTTGTAGTCCACATCTTTAAAAACAAATAAATAAAAGGGTTTTTTCGTATTTTCCTAATATTCTTGGGGATTGAGACAATAAACCCAAAGGTCATCTTATGGATGCTTACTCTTATCTTTGAAGATGACCTTTTCCATATCATGGACAGTCACAAATGATTGAATGATGCTCTCACAAGCAGGCATAAGTTATCCCATCTCTTCGTCAGTGAATTTCACATTGCATGACCTCAAAACTGGAAGAATCTTTACTCGATTCTCATATTAAACTTACAATTAATTCTTGAGACTCTCAACGTTTTGCCTTAAATAGGAATTGTACTGAGTGGAGTACCCATATTACCTAAAAATACAGAGATTCAATTTAAGAATTTGCATGATTTTTTCATGCTAAAAATGAGAAAAAAAATAAAGAAATACCCAAAGAGTTCTTCTGTTTATTAAGAGTAAATGCGATATGGTTCCTCGATGCTGTCCTTGAGACTCTAAAAGCATTCCTCGAGTTCTTATCTCTCCAACCAGCTTCTTACCTTTTTAAAAATAAAACAACATGAATGGTATTAGTCATTGTAGACTAAATTTGTCTTTAGATTACAAGAAATTTGACATCATCTATCTACATAGAATCCACGTATTATTGAGTCACTCCTGTTCCTCTGATTTTCCAAGCAATTTTCGAATCAATTTCAGGCTATCTTCCAATTTCCCCAGTGATTGCACACATAATTGAGTCGCTGCCTGAAGAAATAGCCATTCTTCCATAAGCAGTTAGAACTCCTAAGAGTGCCATTGCGGGATGGATAATTGTTGCATTTGCTAAGCTAGAGGCAGTTTCTGCTACTCCAAATGCCGCTTAGACTATAGCACGAATTAGTGGAAACAACTCAAACGTCTGATAACCCATGTACAATCTATTGTAATCACACCAGCCTTAGCGAGTTGGAGAGTCAAAATCCCAAAATAATATATGATAAATCCATCGCAGTACGAGAGATACTGGTATCCAGAGCCATGATGTAATAGCCAAAAAAGCACTTAGTATGCAGTTAGCTAGTGCTAAAAGTGGCATACCCACTCCTACTGCAGTACCAGCGACTAAACCACGAAAAAAATAACATTCCACAAGGTTAAAAATCCTGGAAAACCTCTTTCCGAAAATCCCCCGATCTGGAAGAGATTCAAATTCCTCTCGACTTCGAGTTATGCCCCGGCCTATTTTCCGCAGGATTTCCAAATAAGGAGTAATCTTCCTACTAGATGAATGTTTCTTTCCAGTATTTTCATCAATGTACTAAAATTATTGAAAGTTTATGTTTACCAAGAGAAAAATAATACAGAAAAAGGTTTTAAAACTAAATAAAAGAAAGTAATAATATTTATGCTTCTTGTACGTATCCTGCTGGGAATGGATGAGAGTAGAATAAAGCTTTTAGTCCTAATGGTCCATCTATTAAGTTATCCGTTAAATACCCAAAAGTATTCACTGTCCATGCTTTCCATCTCACTAATTACAAAACCAATCTCCATCCGAAGAAACTTGTTGGTGTCTTGTAAATCTTCGATTTTTCTTCTGAATACACCACACGTCCTCTTGAATCAGTGTTTATTATGACTTTACGTTCCCCTAAGATATGCTATTCAGTCTGGAACACTCTGCAAGGGATAATATTTTGCTGCTAAATCCTGCTGCGATTTTTCTTCAGCAATTACTTTTTATTAAATTGAAATTCAGCGAATCTCTCTAAGAGAATAATTTATGCTTTCAATCCTTATTCTTTGAGCTCTTAGATGATTTATGAATTACAAACTTAAACTAATTCTTTGATTTTTGGTTTCATTCTTTCCTTGGTTTTCTTGCTTAACCACTCTTCGACTAACGATTTAACAGGATGGTTTGAGCAAATTTCTTCTTCAATTTAGGTTTTTTCTTAGCTAATTTTTGTCTGCAATTTCTCATAATATCTCACAGTGATTTATGTAGCTCTAATCAAGTCAATTAAATGCTTTCTAACTTCAATATTCTCAGGCTAGTTGTGCTCTCCCATCATTATAAACAGCAATTTTTGCTTCTCTTCCAAAATTTAAAAAAGTGCTTGATTTTCATTGATATCACCTTTTTCTAATTATGAAATCTTCTCTTTCTCTAACTCCAATGCTCTATCTGTGAATTTCTCATTGAACACATTGAAACCGTGTCGTTGTTTTTCCTATTTTTGTTTGAATTCTTAATTCTCAGCCTTAAAGCTGCTGTTATTCCCTTGATAAACTGCATCTTGATCACTCACAAATTTGAAAAATGCTTTCGTCATATTTTCATAGTATTTGATTACTGTTTCTTCATAATATTCCTTTTATAATTCTTGCAGAATCTCTTCGTCAGTGTAAATTTGTACTTTCTTTGTTCCGAATGTGAGATTTGCTACTTTATCTGCAAGTGACACAACTGAACGTAAGCCATTTATTAAATTTGGCGAAACTAATGTTTTTATAAAAGTCTATTCTTTGCTGTGCTTCGGACCCAGTCTGCGTGGAATCTACAGAATCTAATCCCAAGAGAAAGCTAAAGTATTAAGGAATGTTTTTTGGATATCTTCCTTGCCTTTGACGATCCAAGGATTCATTTTCCAAGTAGTCCCTGTGTCCTACTCTAAATCACTTTTAATCATAAATTCACCTTTCTAAAAATAAGAGAAAAAAAACAATGGTTTTTCTAAAGCAAATCATATAAAACGAAGGAAAATGTTTGCTTTTTGAGACTTCCTCACTTAACTCTCATCAAATCCTTACTTATTTGATAGTCTTCAATTGCTATTCCGTTAATTTAGTGAGCGAGTATGTTCCAATTTCTTGATTTTGCTTGTAAAATTAAACTGGAGCCTCCTCACCTGTGAAAACCGTTTCAGGTAATTCAAAATCCCAGCTGGAAGCGTTCTCCCATTGAAATAGTTTCTATTCAAGTGTAGAATCTATGTCAGATTTCAATTTTTCGATGCCTTCGTTTAACTTCTTTGATGGTTTTCTACCAAACAATTTGCTGATATCCACTTTTTCGCGTGAAGGCAGGTTTGGCTGCTTCTTTTGGTTAGTATTCATAATACTTATTTGGTGTCTTCTCTAATAGGAGTTAAGTCTTTATGATGAACAATAGACGAAGGTATTTCCAGTATGGTTTAAGAATTTTCAAAACCTAAATGCAAGTTGTAATTTTTCTCTTCTTCTTCTCAATCACACCTCACCAAAAAAATATTTATTAATATTTATTTGTTTGATTATAATTTAGACAAATTCAATGAGTGACTCTGGATCCCTCTTTTTCAATACTCAAAATCCTAAAACAATACTTAATTTTTGATAACAATAATACGAAATAATAGTTACAGACTATTATTAGGATTCAACTTAAAAGTCAAAAGTACAAGCCAACAGTATGATAAATCCTGTGTCAGAATACTTTTTTTATTGAAAGTTGCTATTTTATTAAAATGCTAAACAAAATCCACACAATTGTAACTCAATCCTTTTGTCGGAGTTAAAAAGGAAACAAAACCTTAAAAAAAGAGGCCACATTTTTGTCTATTTTCATAACCACAACATCCAAGAGGATAAATAAAAATTAAACCAAACGCAAAAGTTAAACCTTGATGCTACTTACTATCTCTGAAGATTTAAATTACTACATAATTATTAAATAAATGTTATTGATCAATCAATGGATTCCCTCTTTATTGTTTGAGATACATTTTTATAGAAAATAGTGAAAAGAAAGATAAGTAATTTCATTTTTTTTAAAGATTGTAGGAGAATTTTAGGGAAGCATGTTTTAGTTCAATCTACCATACAAATACAGAGAGGAACTTACAAACAATAATATTTAAAGGAGAAATCAGGATAAATTCAACTCTATTGAGGACAGTCTTAACGAGACAAAGAAATACGTGTTCCAGAAGAAAGTCATATGCTAAGGTTTCAAACAACAAGGTTAAGGCATTAGATAATTCAAAAATATGCAATAATAATAAAAAAATAAGAGGCTTCTGAGAAAATGGCAGTAATTAAAAGCCGGATTCACTATTGTTGGGTTTATTAAGTAAATGCCAACATGATTCTTTGTTTTTCTTGAGCGAATGTGATAGAGTGAGCTTTTTAGTTTATCAACTCATATGATATTATTTCCTTTTTATTGACCAAATATTTACTCTCGACTTATTAAATTAAGCCTGCTTTTTCATAGATTTTCTAAAAAAAGATTCAAAATGATTCCTTAAACTGAATTGAAAGCAATCAAAATGGAAACTATTTTTTTTCTTACGTATCGTCTTCCATTCCAGCTGTTGACAAAAAACAATATCATGAGCACAAGGAGAATAATAAGATATAAAATGATAATCAATTAGTGAATAGCTTCATTCGTATGTTAACGTAAGTGATTTCCATAACTTAATTAGTATGATTTTTTTTCTTTGAATAAGCATAATTATCAATAAGAAGACATTACCGACTGCTTCAAGTTATTCTAGCATGAAACTGTTTGAGAAAAAGATGAATTCTGGATTAGCTTTGCTCATATCTAGCAGTTATGTTGATTTTACTGACATCTCAAATGGCCTGCAAATACATCAAAACAAATCGCACTAAATCCAATTTATGTTTGCAGAAAATATTCTCTTTACTGTGTAATAGAAATAGCATCAACTCTTGCATTGCTGAAGCGAAATGCTGAGGAGCTAAACTTAAATGAGTTTGTTGGTTTGTAGTTTGTGAACGCTCTGCATCCCCTGGCTATTCCTGAAAATCCTCTCATAATTCTTCAAACTTATTTTCAATTTGCCAACTTAGTTTCTAATTAGTTCTCTGGGAAAAGATTCTTTTTTAATCCACAGATCCAAAGAGTTTGATGATTCTTTTAATATGCTTCCAATGTATCAAGGGAAGTTAACTGAAGAAGAAAAATATGCAGTCATCTCACATGCAAGTTGAATTTGATATGGTAATCTAAAACGAAACAGACTGCTTAAATGTTCTATTAATTATTTGAAAAACCAAGGAAAGTAAGAAAGGGGAAAGAATCGTTTTGATTAAAAAGATGATTAAAAAGAGGATATGATAAACGATAATAAATAAAACAATTACTAGAAAAAAAGAGAAAATAGACTTGCAAAGAAGATAAACAAAACAAAAGCAATATGAGTTTCCAGGTAATTCAGAATAGCAAAATAAAAAGATTGATTGGCAGAAATGATCATTTATATATGTAAAAAAGAGATATGATAGGATGAATTGATAGATGAATGTATTTGTTTTTGTATTTTACCATTTAGACAACTGATTCAAAGAAGGAAGAATTCAGAAAATACTTAGAGAAAGCTGGAGTAGTTGATCAGCTAACTAGAGTTCTCGTTGGTCTCTACGAAGAACCTAATAAACCAAATAACGCGGTTGAGTATGAGAATAATTGAATATGATGCATTGATAAATCGGTTTTTTATCTCCAAAATCTGGTTCAGAACTCAAATTAAATGATGCATACATTGCAATATTGGAAATACCTATCTTTCTTAATATATTTTCAACAGCTACATAAAGAAGTATTTGGGCTCACCTACTGATATTGACGTGGAGAGATTGCAAGTCGAATATGAGAAGCTCAAGGATGAGAATCTCCGTCTCAAGAAGACTGTAGAGGAGTTGAAGAAAGAGGTAAAAAATATGATTGCTTTTAACAACAAAAAATGAATAACTTACTTATTTGCTCTTTGTAAATTCTCTTATTAAAAAAACAGTTAGAGACTCTCAAACCTGAAGAGAATTGAAAGGAGAAACTGCCCGAAAATTAAAACCTATCAAGCTCTGAAAATGAGAAGATCTAATAGTTTTTCTGTGCAAAATCAATATTTTTTCGTTTTTGTTTATCTTCTTCGAACTTTGGATCTTCAACAAAAAAGAGAAAAATGAAACTATTTTTATTCAATTTGGAAGGGCTATGATGACTTCTTATTTTCATAACAAAAAAAGGTAAAATTATTATTATTAGTCTGACAAAGGAAGATTGTTCATGAAATAAATAAAAAAAGAAAGAAAATGGGAAGTTTAGAAGTACAAAAAAAATACAGGAATTATTATTCAAGAATATTAAAATGGCCCACACATTAATAGAATTAGTTGTTTGAGTTGCCTCTTTGATTGTTATTCCAATACAAACACAAACTATTTTTTCTGTTTTATTTGGAATTCTAATTTATCCATTCCTCTTTACCTTTTTAAGATTTCTTCATATTCAAGATCATCTTTGGAGCACTTTTCTACAAATTTGCTCATTATTTCCCTACTTTGAAATTCTTCTTTCCATTGGTATTCTTAAAATCATTCAATGAAGAAAATGAAGAAGGAACCTATTCGTTATCCATAAGATGATGTATTCCACTCAGCATATTATGATTTCTGCTGTTCTGGAACTAATCTAGATATTTATAATTCGCAATTTTGTTTTCTTCGTCAGATGACCGTCTAGAATGGTAGTCTTAGGATTCTTCGTTGTTATCCTCACCATCATGACTATGCTTATTATGTAAATTCATAGGTCTCGAAGTTAAATCAGTTTAGTCTAGATTACTAATTGTTTTGTCCTTAGTTGTTTCACTGTTTTCCAAGTGAATCTCATTTACATAATCATCTCTTGATTTCTCTACCTCACCATTAGACCCTTCATCATCACTATCATTTTATACTATTATTAAATTGTTCTTTTATGTTTAATTTCCTGGATTCCCCTCAGTAGTAGTCTATGGATTTGTTGCATTCTTTTCATTTAAAGTTAATTAATTTTATAATTCTTGCCTGTCTGTAACATTACTTCTGTTATCTTCGAGTGTTCTCCCTTCATCTTAATGTCTAGCATCGTTGAAATTTATTTAGAGCGAGCTATTTTCAGCATCAAATTATTATTCAAATATTTCCATATTATGCAAGCGAGGAGGTTATCCATCATTGCTATTTTCATCTTATTTCGATAATTACTCTATTTTCCCAGCTTGCTTATTCGTTTTGGAGTTGCTAACCATGAACATACTTTTGGTTAACTCATTCATATGTACTTATCCAGCGAGAATATTTATTTTTTCTTTTTACAGATTGATTAGATTATTATTGGAGTTAATTGTATTTTCCTAGCTGAAGTAGCTAGGTCGATTGTTCGCTGAGTTTACCTATTATTCTCCATTATTCAGTTATTTTTCCATTCGATTTTTGTTCTTAGCAACTAAATGATTCTAGAATACGGGTTGCATAAAACTCGCCGAAAGTTTAGAATTTTCTTGTAGACTTGTAATTAAATTCGACACATACTTACTGGGGTTCTTGCGTTCTTTGACTTAAAGGCAAAAGACTAATCTTTCTTCTTCATTCATGGCTGCAAGAACGAATAATTTTTCTTGAATTTTTTTCCTAAGATCCGATTTGCTATTTTTCGTAGGCGAAATTACTTATTTGTTGAGTAAATGAGCAAATCTAAAGCAACGAAGATTGTGCACTAAGAATCTTAAGAATTTGAGCATTTTACTAGGACCCTTTGTGTTGTTAATGACTTTAAAAATTATCAAATCCATTATTAATAGGAAAATATACCCAATAAACACCCAATTAACAGTGAGGAAAAGCACGTAGAATATTACGTCTAGATAATCTCCAAGTTCTTTAGAGTAAGAACCCATAGCGAGGATGAAACTACCGGAGATGATTTAATTCCCAGCATATTCAAGTTTATTGAAATAGTCATTCTTAAAAGGAGCGTTTTTCTTTAAAATGTAAGAATAAGTTTGAAGGATAAAGATCAAGCAAATCATCATGAGAACTTAGTTAGATATCAGAGTTGATGCTATGACTATGCAGATAAGTCGTTCCCCCATGCGGATGAACTCCCAGTAGTACTTCGTGCTTTTGTAATTGATTGAGAAGAAAGCAATATGACTATCTTGTATTTTTATGTAATTTTCTCGTTTTTTAGAAACACCTAAAGAAGAATTGTTATCTGATTTGTTTGCAGCACTTTTAGTAGGTAGCTTAGAAAGCTCTATTGTTTATTATTTAGAAGCCTTTTCATCGAGGAGTGGTGCAGGGGTTAGACTATTCTAATTTAATTTAACTGAACTTCTATCGATATTGATGCTAATTTCTTAGTTATTTTTTGAAGCAGAAGGGGGTTAAATCTGCTGTTCCTTGACATTATTGTCTTCTTTAGGTGTCTCTAATTAACCCTTCAATGCTACGTTATACAGTTGTCTCTAGTTAATCCTCCAGAAAAGCATTCCCGGGATAATTCCACCAAGTAAAATAATCACAAACGTCAGAGCTAGCGTATACCCGACACTAATGTCACATGTGATACTTAGATTAGCTTGATTATATGACACTCCATCAATTTATTTGCATGTGATGATCTGTAGTGCTTGATACACGAATTCAGGTTGAAAATATGTGAAAATGAAGAAAATGGCTGTTTTCAAATCTTGCGATGAGAGAGTTTCTTTATTTAAAAAACTAATTATTTTGAGAATGATCACAAGCAGTGCAAAGTGGACAAATGGAACCATGAGACTTAAGAAATAGCTGTAATATAAGAATGGCATGCCAAGGAATACTTACTGCATGAAGCAGTTGATATTCAGGATAGTGTTTGTTGCAGGATTTCCGAAATAGAAGGACATCTCAGGTAGGAAGACGGGAACTTAGATATTGATTGTTCGGATAATCGAAATTAATTGGAAATATGTCATTAATATCTTGATTAGAACTCCTTAGTATTGCAAGGAATCAACATCTTTGATTTTTTTAAACCGAAATCGTCTCAAGAATCGGACTAAAACCTGTAAGGAATCAGAAAAAGATCAAAGGAAACAATTAATAAATTGGAATGAATTATTGCTCTGTGATTATACCTTCGCTTTGATGAAATTTGAGTTCGAATTCACAGTTCTTATCGTCAGTACTATTGAAATCGTTATTGTTCCAAATAATATCAAGAAATTATAAAAATTGAACGCACATAACTTGCACGTCTATCTGCCATATCTTGAGTATTTGCCTTCCCCTCGCAAGTTAAACAAGTCACACTCTTAACACAGCGGTCCTATGTACCCACTATCGCATAGACCATTGAAAACCTCCTACCCTCCAATGCATCCTGAGAAACTTTCTCGGCAGGGCAGAATATTGTAAGATTTCGAAGAAGATCTCCAATATCCCGACTTCACAATCATTTGCTATTCAGATAGGCAATTTGCACCGATAGGGCACTGCTCGCAGACTAATTAATTGCTGGAGAATGATAAATCTGGGCAGACTGTGCATTTTTTGACAGCTGAGGAGAGAGTAGAAATATCATGCGATGTGATGATCTCGAATTCAGAACAATCTCGAAATTTAACGGTGATGTTGTAGGTGTAGTCGCTGTATGAATTAGAAGTTGAGCCAAGCATTTACCGAATAATTGGAGAAGAGAATTGGAAAACCATAGAAGAATTCACAATTCCGTAGAGTAATATATTATTAAATCCAACGGAATTGCTTGTTGCGTTGTATGCAGGAGTTAATGTTCCCACAGCAGCGAATTTATCAGAGCTAAGTACCGCGCCATTTAAGTTCAGCAGTTTGAGTGCAATCAAGTCTGATTACAATGAAAGCAGAGATATGTTCACTACCTTTTCTTACCAAGTTTCATCGATATACATGAACGAAAAAGAGAAATCTGGCAGCTCCAATCCAGAACCATGCGACAAGAAAAGCGTTGAGTTGATTTCATTTGATATTATCTGGTTTGATGGTATCAGTGACGAGATAATCTTCAAGGAATTAGGAGGTTAATAGAGATTATTAGCCATTTTCGCAGAGTTATTTGTGAATGTATTAGATTAAATCACTGCTTATCTTGGATTGTGATGATTAAAGTAAATTCCACCTGATATCTTCGCTTTGTTTGACGTCAGAATATTCCCTGTAACCTAGAAATACGACGAATTCATCATCGGAATGCTCTCAGTAGCTAAAACCCCAGCAAAATTCCTAGCAGTGTTCGCAACGAATGTATTGTTTAAAATCTTTATCTTCGGGAAAGTGATATATTGGCTGCTGTGGAATATATATATCACCCCCGCTGAATTCTACGAAACCAGATTTTGGAATGTATTGTTTCTGATCGTGACGGTCTTTCCACCGTTAATGACTACACAAGCTGTACCGTTTAGCGTTGTGAGAGTTGTATAATAATTTTTTATCACGGAATCTACAAAACTAAATGTTCCTCCTTGCTGATTTATTATTCTACCTCTGCATGTGTATGATGATGATGGATCCTCTTCGTAGCACAGCGCAGTTATTCGCTAGAATGAACAGGGAGTATCAAGACAATTGAATATCCCGTTCGATTATCCCATATCATCAAAAATTCCACTAGGTCCACCACCTAAAATCAAATCCACTTCAGATCTGATCAGATCGATATCCGTAAACTACCCCGTAGAATATTTCGTGAGCTGAATGAACCCCCCAAAGGTCGAAGCGAGCATGTCAAGGATTGTTAGATTCTTAACGGTGAATGTACTTGCTGTGGCATCGATGATGTTCCCTACAACGTAGCTTCCGAGTGTCATAAAATATTTCTAGAACGCATCTCCATGGATTATTACATTTTCAAGGAGTAAGTCGTTGCAAGTTGCAGCTTTGATAAAAGTCGATTGGAAAAACATATAATAATTATCCATGAAAACCTGCAAAACATCGAATTCAGAATCGGAGGATAAAATTCGCTCAGAAGAAGGTAGAAGTCTTCTTCCATACATTTCATCTAAGTAATCGTCACTGATTTTCAATAACAAAATATATTAATTTATTTTTAATAAAAACATAAGGATTTACTTGATTCTCGTAATTGACGAGTCTGAAACATGGATGGTGCCTATATTCCAAGAGTAAAGGAAATTAGTATCATGACCATCCTCATACATATATACCACGCCTACATCAGATAACCTTATTTAGTTGAAATCTATCGAAGTATCAAGAACACTTGAGGAATACACCACAATATGAGCTTTCGTAATCGAAAAAGGCAATTCTCCTAACCACAATCTCACGAACGTGCAATTTGACACGATCAATTCAAGACTTGAAGTCTCTGTTCTTACGTACATCGCTGTTGTAGAAGATGCTGCATAGATATCTTGAAACGTACTCCTTGTAATTGAAATAGTCAATGCGTCATTATTTGGTAAGATTTACAATACTCCTTCAGATGAAATTGCATTGAAAAAGAGGGTATCTTAAATATCCACATTTTACGCTTAGATAGCTAAAAATGCACCTTTTGTCTTCGAATCAGTTAAATCACTTTCTTGCATGTCTTCTGAGAGAATCTGAGAGAAATTAGATTGCTTGAGTTAAACTGAATTCACATTGAGGTAGAGATCTCCTAGGAACGAATGCGGAGGGTAGTTGTTGAAAGTGCAATTTGTAATTGTCATTTCACTGATAGAATTATCGATGGAGACGGACATTGCTGATTTTTTTTGGGTGTTAAAATTCACAGATAAGGTGTTTTCTTGGAAGATTAATGAATCCAAGGTGATGATAGTCGCACCCATGTCAGATTAGAGTGATATTAACCCAACTTAGATCTAAGAAAAGGTAGTTACAAAGTATAATTATGAGAAGGATGAGGATGTTAAGGTGAAATCATTCAAAGCAACATCATGGTTTATGATCTAGCAGAATTCACTGTCGTTGAAGTAGCTGCTGGCAATCGAGAGATTGGACATCGCTAGAGAATTACATTCACCTAATTAAATAAAGGATCTCGCGTATGCAGAAACACCTGAAACGCTGAAGACATCAATGGTGACAGTTCCAACTCTGTAGATTTTTATCCATTTCTCTGTCAATATCAAATAGTTCAAGGAAGTAGAATCTCCATTGCTAATTGCACAAAAAAACAACAATTAATTTCAAGAATTTGATTGATTATTTTTCGATTTGAGAATATTATATGTTTTTTATTTACTTATCATCTGATAGGCTATCCAATTGGGTATTCAAATACGATAGAGACAGTAAGGATATGGAGGTAGCTTATTCACAAAAAATCAATCCAAAGACTGCTTCATCGGAGAGTTAAATATCAGATATTTCGATATTCTACAGATTCTCAAGGAAAAAGTAATACACTAAAGTTGATATCGACCCTGTGTTACTAGCGATGATTATGTTAGATATCGAAACATCCACTGATTCACTGAGTAATGAAGCTAATGAGATTTAAAGAAGCACACCAGAAATATCCTCGTAGCTTGAAAATCGGTTTTCTAAGATTTTAATGTCATCGAGATGTATGGATGAGAGGTCAGTAGATTCGAAGGAGGAGTCTTCATTAGAAAACATGGAAATATCACAGAAATCGTTATTTTGAAATGTGATATTCTTTGCAGTTAAACTAGAGAATGGTAGGAGAGTATGGTTAGTCCGCTCTGCAGTGGAATTGCAGGTGTTAATGAGAGAAAAGTATATGTTTTCTAAGGTCATATGGCTTCCCTCTGAGACAATTAGAGTCTCTACGTTTGAAATGCTGGAGAATTCGATGTTTTTAAGATTCACATTTGAGCAAGAAGAAAACGATAAAAATGGAATTAAACTGTATGTTTTCTCCCATTTATTCCCGAAAAGCTAAGATTCCAGAGTGAATGATGTGACATTCTCTGAAGAAATCAAAATACTCGGGCGTAGATCTTACGCAGTCTCCAAATCAGATTAAGAAACAGAAACGAAAATTCCAGATAGATTTACAAGATTAACCGACGAAAATTTCAGGTAAATATCATTGCATTTAGGGCAAATCAAAGCGAGTTGGCTCATTTGAATACTCATCCAATTATTCACAGACAGTGAGAAGTTCAAATAGCTTAGAAGAATAATTTGAATTTCACTAGGCTGAGGACTCATAGCTTTTGGATTCCAGGTGTTCATTCTCACATTTGTCATAGGATGTTCCCAATCCAGCAACAAATTACTTTAATATTACGGAGAACTAACATCGAAAAAGAGATCCAGAGTAATATCTGTAAACCCAATGATGTTCTCTATGTATGTTCTTGTTTTAAAGTAAAATTAACATATGCTCATTTCGTTAAGATATGGATCAACAGCAGTGCCTTTTCCAGTGTCTAGGAACTTAGGATTTTCGAAGAATGTATCTTCGTTGATGGTATGCCATTCTGAGCGCGTTTGTTTTTGTTTTAGCAACGAAAACGATGAGTCATATGAGAAATATGCTGTTAAACCGCAGGACAAGCAATTATTTGAATCATCGATGCAGATACCTAATTCAATTGTCGTTATTTTCAGCTCGGAAGCGAAAATTAATTTTCTGGAATAAGGATGGTATTCCATACTCACAATGGAACAGCAGTCCTGGGAATCTTTGTAGCGCATGATAAGCTGCGCACTAGCAAGTAATGCAGGACCATCAGTGGCTTGGAGAATAAGAAAAAAGAGAAAAAAAGTATTAGACTCAGAAAAAGAAAATAAATCAAATAAATGATTACAATTCACAGGGAGTGCGGTTAAGTCATAGACAATGATCTCCAGAGTTGAGAGAGCGATGATCAAAATGTTCCCTTCGATTCTGAGAACACTTGGAATTGCTGGACTTGTGTCTAAAAACACAGAAACTGTCATTGTGTCGATGCTTATGATTTTGATTGCATTTTTGCATGCTACAAAAATACGATTATCTCCATGTGTTCGGATATCATACTATCCTTCACAGTCAGGGATATCAGTGCTGTTAATAAGACTGAATGTATCTAACGACCAGGATTCAATTTATCCTAGAGAATTTTTACAGAAGAGAGTCGAAGTTGGATAATGTGGGAAGCAATTCAATGAGGAATAATAGGATGAAGAATTAGAATAGTCGATCGATGTTGGTTGGGTTAACTAAAAAAGTTAAACTACTCCTCCATTCGATCCATCAATGGAGTTATACTGAAGTTGATAACATTCTTTTTAGTGATTACTGAAATACTCCTGAGATTTAGTGATATCCACTGTGTCTCCATTGTAATTTGTAGTCGAAGTTGCTACAGAATACGCTATGCATATGAATAAATAGGAGTTGTAAGTGAATGCAGAAACAATTGTGAACTCGTTTTTAAATTTATCTGGATAAAGCGTCGGGTTGAGAGAGTCGATTAGATTGAAGATATTTGAAATCTAGCTGGAAGGATTGGGGAGAGAAGTAGAAGAAATAGTTTGAATTTAATACAAGTAGAACCCCGAATTTAAACTGCTAGAATCTGCAGATAACTCAGGAAAATCAATGTATCTCCAATTCATCTTGAAAACAAATGTATCATATGGCAGATCGCTTGTGGAAATATCTTCTTGGATAACTCGAACAGATGACGATCTTGCTTTTTCAATGATTCTATCATAGCTGAAGTGTAGGATCTCAGTTTGATTGAAATCCTTAATTTAGTACCCTTTGATGTAGTCATTCGCAATCAAGAAATTATTTCCTTCATTTCCAATAAAAAATACTCCATTTTCTAGGTTATTCACCTAATTTGATATGAGCTTCGATTATCTGCAGAATGCATCGAAATTCCCGTCTCCATCGTAGTCACATTACGCTTCATCTCTCTCGATAAACTCAAATTAATAGTGCTGATTTTGAGCAATTCCATGAGCTCGATATGTTGACTTATCATAAATAAATGCCTGCATTTCCAAGCCGTCTTGGGAAACCATCCATTTTTCTTGAAGAACTAGCTCCATTGAGTTTGTTGAAGTATTTAGAGAAATCTTCACAACTGTTGCACCTTTGAAGATATTTTCTTCTGAATTAGTTTTTGCTATTGGTCCCATAATGAACATTTCATCGTTTCTGGTCATAAAATGCAAATCTGTGAATCTAAATTATACATCTTCAGTGAATACAGCTAATTATTTGTATTTCACAACATTCGATACATCTTAATAGATTTCTCCTAAGGCTATTAAATTATTCCAATTTGTTGTCATAATCATGTTTGTTCCATCGATTCCAACAGCTCTTCCATATTGTGAATCTAGATTCGTTTATGCTAGCATATCAATGTATTTCATGCTATTATCTCTATCGAAAATCATTAATCTAGAGGTAATTAGCAAATTGAAATCAAGAAGGTTCACAAATACTGCCCAGGAACTACCTGAATATCCCTGCTCTTTTATTGGAAATGTCTACGTGATTTATTTTAATTCTAAATCGTAAATAAATGGATCGCCTGAATCTTGAGCAATTAGAAGTTCCGTTTCGCTATTTTATACATCGAATACGCTGATTCCTCCAATATCGTGTTCCCGAATTACACTAAATGTTAGAAGGTTGATTTCTTGAATCTCTTCTATTCCAACAAGGAACAGTCTTCGTTTAAATTCAGAATACATCATTTTCACCACTTATATTCTAGGACTGAACATTCTCAGAATTCTTTAATTTGAAGTATCCCAAACAACAATGCTATTGTAAGGTTGTTCACCAGAGTTACTTCCGTCTGATATTCCACCTCGAAGCAGCTAAATAGTCGATCCAGAAATGGAAATACCATCTTAAATCAAAGATCTATTCTTATTCGGGCTGAGGATATCAATCTAAGGACACAATATCTAACTCATGCAGGAAATATCTACTAAGCATGTAGCTATGGCAGTTATTAGTATTGAAATCGAAGCCCAATTTCGTTTAAAATCTCGCATCATATCTTGTGTATCTTCACTTGGAATATACTGTCTCTTATTCTTTCCTTTAAAGATTTTGATTCTTTTTAAATTGGAATTTCTTTTCTTCTTTCAACTAGAGTCTATCTCTGTAGGTCTTGAGCGTTTATTTATTTCTTATCTTATTTGGTTCTATTATTGTTTGGGAGTAATAAAAAACTTTCCTGAAAATAAACACTGAATAATATGTTAGCTTACACCTTCCCAGCAGTAAATTGAGGCGATTGCCAAAGTATTTTTAATAGCAAATATATTACTTATTTTTGTATTGCATAACGTATTAACTATTTGTACTTTAATTTTAGTGGAATTCATTGAATTACTCTTAATTTTTAAGAGCGATTTTTATTTGTTTTTCTCTGATTTTTTGGGTCAATTTCTTAGATATTAAGATTTTTATTTGGCAATGCTCTTCAATGAGACTCAATAAATTAAAATAAACATGCAATTTTAATCTTTTTGTTCGGGAAATTTGTTAATATGCAAGATTAACATAAAAATCAAATCCAATTAGATACAAATTTTTAATTTCACTAATGTTTATTACTATGGATCACTGATGGAGATGGGGATGGGGGGCTTCTGAGTTATCAAATTAGATTGAAATTAATTTGGTATTTTCTCTATTCTATGGGGGTACTCTAGAAGTAGCGCTTTTTCTTATTAGTTTTCTTCTAGGTGTGATCGATAATACTCTGGATAATTCGTTCGCGTTAAAGTGATAAAGTGGAAGTTTTAGCTTTTATCACACTAGAGAGCTGTAAAGCCTCTGATGTTATCAACTTCTTCTTGCTGTAAGATTTATGAAGATTCCTAGCTATTATCTCAGGATGACTTACTGCAAATAATTAAGTTGAATAATTTTTTTTCAGAAATTATATTCCTATTGAAATATCTTATGACTGTAATTTTCTAAGAGGTTGTTCTCTTCGATTGCATTGTCTATTAATTTTTCTACTTCCCCGTTTGATTCTTCCTTTCACTCAAAAAAAAAACAAATAAATTTATTTTTATCCATCTGCTGATACCCACGAAGACTAATTCTGTACTAATAGCTAAGAATATTAATATTCGCTGCCTAATGATCAACAATAATCTATTTTTTATCATTATGGTTCGTTTTCCATCATTTTTTTTGGTTAATTCCTTTTTATCTCTTTTTTAACTCTGAAAAAAAAGTTAACAAAACATTTGCTGTAAAATTCGTCTTTTCATTGAAATAGCAGCTATTTATATTTTAATTATTTTGATCATGATACTCAATAGTGATGATAGAGAATCTAACAAAGGAATTAATCCTTATTTTTTATCATGAAAATTCTTTAAGGCAACTAATGCATTGAAGAGCCTAATTCAGTACAATAAAAGGCTAAAATTTTCTAATTTAAATAGATTTCAATCGAAAAATACAATTTTTTAGGATAATATTTTTTCTAAATTGAATGGTAGGAAGAAGCTCTTTTTTATTCACAAAGATAAACAAACATATGAATCAAGCACTAAACGGATGTTGAGTTAACAAAATGAAGGTAAATCATTGAATCTGAGTATGGACAGCTTATTTTTCATCTATTTCTTTGGTTTTCTTTCTTGAAAGAGTAGTTGTTCTCATTAGACTGCTAATTATCAGATTTACTGTGTTGATCTGGTGTTAGGTTCGATTAAAGCTTGTCAATTGGGAATTCATAGAGTGCTCTGTCTTTCGCTCGTTGTTCTTCGTAATCTAAATTAAAGCTTAAATTCAGTTGTGAGTCAATCTCTTTATGCTGAATAATACTGGGTTTAATACTATTATCAGTTTGATCTAAATGATCACTTGTCTTGTTCTTATCCGTCGTCTCAAATGTATTCTCCAAATGCGTCTCGTTCACAATATCTTCCTGTGATTTTTCAACCTCACCATTTGATTTATTCTATTCTTCACTTACATCACTGCCTTCATCATCAGTTTGATCTTTCATCCTGCTGTTTTTCTTAGCTTATTCTTTGAATAATGAATTAGCTGTATTTTCATTTGTAATTGTCTTCCCTTGAACTCTTGGATTTAATTGAGCTTTTGAACAGAGTTTTTCTAAAGAACCCTTGAGTATTGAAGCAGTTGAAGCAGGCTAGTCAGCATCATACTATTGATATAAATTAGTATCTTAACCCAGTAATCTATCAGCTGTTTTCCTATCCTCCGACAGCCCATCTTCTTCTTTTTCTTGCAATTCTGGATATGCTTGGTTTTAATTTTATTAAAAATGCTACTTCGCTAAAAACTACTCTTTCACAGATTCTCTCTTTTACTAGATCAAATTACTGTTGCTGTTATCCACACTCTGCAGATTTCCTCCTGAGACAGTCACTAAGTTGTTGCCCAAGCCGAAGATATTTTCTCCAGAAGGGTTCTACACCTTCACACTGGCCTTTTTAGATTTCAGTTTCTCCCAGCTTTGGCTGTTCTTTCTTGGCTATTACGAAGTAAGGTTATTATTACTCGTGGAGAGTCTCATGTATTCTTGATAGCCTTAGATCAGCTTTGACACATATTTACTTGGATTCTTCCGTTCCTTGATGGACAAGCAAAACGCTATTTTTTCTTCAGGTTTCATTCGAGACAGCAAAAAGAGCCTTTCTTTGATTTTCTCGTGAATTGCATTGTTCTTTGCAGAGATAGCTGCAGCAGTTGCAGTCTGCTTCACGAATTTTCTCAAGCAAGGTAGACGAAGAAGGATTTTGTTGAACAAACCATCCATGAAACCAAAGACTTTCTAAGAAAAAGCTACTTTCTCTAGGATTAATTTGACAATCTAATAGACGACATAGGAAATGAAGGCCCAATTGATGACTAAGAATACCACGTAGATTAGGGTGTTAAACTCATCTCCGATCTCCTTAGCGTAGGACATAATAGCCAAGAGGAAACTCACGGATATAACCTAGTTTGAGATGATTTCAAGTGTGTTGAAAAGGTCATTCTTGAAAGGAAGACTCTTCTTGAAGACAAACGTGTAGGTCTACAGGATCATAATGAGAACGATCATCTTAAGGACTTAATAGGAAGTCAATGTGGAAGCAATTATCAGGAAGATCAGCCTCTCTCCCATTCTAACTAGTTCCCAGTAATATTTCTTGGTTTTATAATTCACTGAGAGGAAAGCAAGATGTCTCTGATTCAAAGTGAATTGGAAGTCTTTTTTGATTATCGAAGACAGGTGAGAAGGGGTGCCTTTGATTATGTTAATTAATTGATTGCTTGGATCGTTTTTGGTTTCTTTTTTAGCGAACGCAGAAGAGGAAGCTAAGATATTAGTAGTATTTGGTGGATCCAGCAAAGCAGCATGCTGAACTGAAACCGTTACTGAAGATTAAAGGAGGAAATTGTGATTAGTTTCTTCAAGAATGTCATTATGTAGGGTTTAGGGATTCTCATTTTGGTGGTTGTTTTCGTTCATTTAACTTTTTTAAATGATCTCAAACTATTCTTTCTTTTATTCTCTGTATTTGAGCTTTGCAGTGATGATCAGCTGCTGAAGCCTATAAAGCCTCCAAAATAAGATTCCAGGGAGTACAATAACGAATAGCACAATTACCCCAGAGAGAATAAATGTATAAAAGAAGCTCCTGTTACATTCTAGGCTTAAATTCGCTTGGTTATATAAAACACCATCGAATTCCTTGCAAGTTATGATTTGAATCGCTTAGTATACAAATTCCGGCTGAAAATACGTGAAGAGGAAGAGTACTGCTGATTTTAAGTCAGCAGATGATAGTATTTCCCTTCGAAGCACTGAGATCGCTTTGAGGATAATCACTAACAAGAGAAAATGAAAAAACGGAACCAACAGGCTGAGGAAATAATTGTAGTAAACAAACTGCATCCCCAGCAGAAACTGCTGCATGAAGCAATTCGTGTTGAGTGTTGTATTCGTAGCTGGATTGCCGAAATAGAATGACATCTAGGGGAGAAAGTCAGGCACTGTTATGTCAATTGTTCTGATAACCGAAATTAGCTGGAAATAAGTCATCAAAATCTTGATTAAGATTCCCTGATGCTGTAGCTATTCGATCTGCCGTATGTTCCTGAACTTTATTGTCCTTAGGAATCGCACCAGAATCTTGAAGAAAAAATAACAGGGGAAATTACTTTAAAGATAGGTAAAAAAACTGTAAATTTCCTTGTAAATCCTCATTTACCTTAGCTTTGATGAAATTGGAGTTCGATGAAATTGTTCTTAGTGTCAGGAAAAGAGACACAACTATAGTCCCGAACACAATAGACACGTTTATGAAAGTGAAAGCGCATTACTTGCAAGAAATTCTACCTTCTTTGGTGTATTTTCCGCTTCCTCTGAGATTAAACAAATCACATTCTTAGCAAAGTGGACCGACATAACCAAGCTCGCAGAGATCGTTTTTGACAGCTTTTCCTCCTATGCATCCATCGAAACCATCTTTGCAAGATAGAATATTATCTGACAGCTTAGATGACCTCCAATATCCTGGTAAGACAATCATTTATTGCTCTTCCAAGCAACTCGCTCCGATCGGACAGGATTCGCAGACTTGTTAATTCTTAGAATAAGATAAATCTGGGCAAGGTACACACTTCTTGACATCATTAGATAGTTCTGAAAGAGAATGGGCTGTGATTATTTCATATTAGGTGCATTCTATGAACGTGATCTTGATTAAATAGGAATAATCGAAAAAATCAAAATAGTATTTTTTTCCTTAGTAACTAATTTCATCTGTTGGAGCAGTTGCTTCCTTTAAGTACGGCGATGTGATGTTTAAATACAAGGAAGAACCAACTTTACCATATAGGATCAAACTCGTGAATTAGATACTATTAATTGTTGCATTATACGCAGAATTCAGAGATCCAATCACAGCAAAGTTTGCAGTCGAAAGACTCTAGCCGTCTGCATCTACTACCGCTACAGTTAAATACTATGAAAACGAGCTTAGCAAGGAAATATCCACTACTTTGTAATTTCCATTTTCATCAGAATACAGAATTTCAAAAGACAAAGTTGGTAATTGTAAACCAGATCGATGATAAAGAGCATAAGTGTTGTCTATCTCTGGGGATTACACTGAAGTCGAAGGAACCTCAGAGGTTTTTAGTCTTATCGCTTAAGGCGGTTAATACAGAATCTATCCCATCGATGCGGTATTTAACGAAAACGTATTACCCATGAAGATATTCTGATTCTCCACAATGAATAAATTGTTGTAATAGATTACCCCTCCAATAACCGCAGAATTCCCTGAGAAAACATTATTCTAAAGGGTCATAATATTCGTGAGTTATTCCGTCGTTGAATCAATAATTATCGAGCCACCTACTTTGACAGCGGAGTTGCCGAGAAGCTTATTGCCTAAAATCGATATGCCCGGATTGGCATAGTAATTTATGTAGAAGTACATTACACCTGCACTAGATTTCGAATACAAATTAGAAAAGGTATTGTTCGATATCACAGTTGTAGTGGTAGGGTCTACTACTAGAATTCCAGTTCGATTGCAGTTATTGATAGGAGATTGATAATTTGAAATCACGGAATCAACTAACGTAAATATGCTTGATTGAATGTTCAGGATTCTACCCGTGCACTTAGTAGTCGATCCAGGAATGCACTGAATGTTCAAATTTGAGAAATTGCAAGTAGCACTGAAGCAATTCAACAGGGCTAGATACTTTGCTTACTCGTAGGTTATATCTGTGGGTCTAATGGCGGAAGCCACCTTTGTGTTGACTTGGGTGAATGTAAGATTTGAGAATTGTGCTGTGCTGCCTGTGCCGATAATAAACAATCCACCGTTATGGTTCGCTGTGAATGCCTGAATAACGATGTCTTTTACGAAGACAGTGTTTAGGTTGTTCGCATAGAGAATGTTGGGTTAGATGATCGTCCCTGGAGAGTTTTAAAAATTCGATCCAGATAACAGAGCGCTTCCTGTGATCTTGATGTTTGACAAAGTCAAATTATTGCAGAAGGAAACATAGAGCAATGATGAAGAAATCGCCATTTGGTAGGTCATAAACGCCAATAGAGAACCTTGTGTGATTGTCTCGGTTACTCTGCAAGAGGAAAAAGTATCAAAGTTACAAGAAGAAGAAGAAACTAAATTTTTAATTAATTATTTCTCGATCTTCTTTTTACGTCGTGGGCATCTGAATGATCGAGTCGTAGAAAGCTATCGAGTTTAAGCTTGTGATGTAGAGGAAGGAAGTGACATAGATTAGATCAGAATAAAAAAATCCAACTTTACTGATGCTAACATTCTTCATGTCCACTGCACCAAACACGGAATTAGTGGATGTAAAAAGAATATGCGATTTTGAAATCAAATGTGGAGCTGGCCCAAGGTACATATTCGCAAACGCAGTATCACGAAGGACGAAATTGATTTATGTGAAATCCGATTGCACGAAGAGGATACTCGCAGAGGAGTAACCATATAAATTCGCAAAATATGAGTTTATTATTGAAATCGACAGGGTTAAGGAGATAGGGTAGACTCTGAGAGCACCTTCATAGGATAAGGCATCTTTGAAGGTGCAGTTGTTGATAGACAGAGACTGCGTGTATGCAGTCAGAAAACTGCCTCTTAATTGGACATTGTATAAAGCAGATTATCCAACAGATTTGCTTTGCAGTTGCTTGAAATAGGAATTTTAAATATCCAGCGACTTAACATTCAGATACAAATCACCGCTCAATGATTATGACCTGTTGTTTTTGAAGGTGCAGTTCATGATGCTCGTGGAGCTCAAGGAGTTAAATACCCACAGAGACGTTGCGGATTGCTTCGTGCTGATGTAGCTGGAGGTCATAAAATTCTAGTAGAATCTAACGGAGTCTATTGAAATTTGTGTAGCACCTGAATCGGATTAGATGTAAATTAACCCAACTTGAGATGTAACAGAGCTTGCTGTTAAGTTCAGATAGGAGAAAATAGATGAGAACAGATTGAATGCGTTGAAATCGGCATTGCTATTGGAAAGTTTGCAGAATTGGGAGTCGATGAAATTGCATTGTGTGACGTTCAAATTGCTTAGCTTGAAGGAGCTTGAATCCTTCATTTAGAGGAAAGCGTTGTTTGTTAGTTATATCCCATAAACCTGCATGTCATCGATTGCTATGCTCCCTGAGGTTAGAACTGAAATCGTATCTTAGGAATAATTCAAAAGTTATGGAGTTGTAGACAAAATCCTTTTCATGCCTGTGGAAGTAGAACTAACTGAAAACTAGCTATTAACATAGGAGATATTAGTAAATGAAATACTGTTGGGTATGTTCTCGAAGTGAATGAATCCAAAAAGTGCTTCGTCTAGGAACTGAATGTTAGAAATAACTATTGAGGTAGTTAGGTCCAGTAATTGGAAATACTTGTTGCTAGCGGAGTTCATAATGCCTATGTTCGCTGTGATAAAGATATTTGAGAGAATTATTGGAGTTGAAAATACAAGATTCTGTGTATTAGAGAGATCGAAAAATACCGCTTAAGAAAGGGCATAGTTAGAAAACGAATTCTACGATATTTTAATATCCGACAAAGATAACCCAGAGACATATGTATGCGAGGAGTCTTAGATCGCAAGAATAGTAGAATAGCAGAAGATGTTGTTTATGAAAGATATATTTCTCGCTGAAATACTAGAAAATGTTATCAAAGCGTTTGTTATGGAGTCTGAGGAATTACAGGTGTTGATTTGAGTTAATGCTATGTTCTCTAGGATGAGATTCGTTTCTTTAGAAGATATCAGCATCTCTTGATTTGAAATATTATCGAATTGAACGTTTATTAAGTGTGCTTCACCGCAGGATTGGAAAGTTAACAATGGTACTGTGTTGAAAGCAGCACTTTAGATATTGGAGAAAGATTGATTTTCCATAATAAATGTTGTAACATTCGTGGCATTTATTATTATTGGTGCGATTTGATTGGTAGAAGATGCCTTGGTAGCTTTAATATAAAAATAATTGATGTTAGAAAATGAAATGGAATTCGATGTGCAATTAAGGAAAATCAATTCCAAGTTGGAGAGGTAGATCGACATCCAATTGTTGATTTGCATTCGATAATTCTGTGAGCTTAGAATCGCTATTGTGATTTAATCTGAAGTGGATTGTGTCAGCGAGGTCCAAGGGTTAAATTTGACTATTGTTTTAGGGTGTTCCCAGTCAAGTAAATAATGGCTTTGATATTATGGAGAATTGCTGCTGCTGTCGAAGAAAAGATTTAAGGTTATGTTATCAAGAGTTCTTACGTTTTGAAGGAGATGATTCGTTTGGAAGTATAACTCCAAGATACTCATATCAGAAAGATATGGCTCATCGGAAGTTCCTTTCCCAGTATCTAAGAACTTAGGATTCTCAAAAAAAGAGTCTCCGTTGATAGTTGACCAAGAAGATCGAGTCCATTTTTGAGAAAGCAATGAAAACGAACTGTCTTAGGAAAAGTATCCGTTTAATTCACATTACTTGCAGGAGTTTGGGTCATCGATGCAAGTGCCCAAATCTATCGTTGTTATGGAGAGCGTCGAAGAGTAAATGAGTTTTCTACTGAAAGGATGAAACTCGATAGATGTGATTGAACAGCAGTCTTAGCTGTTGAAGTAGGTGAGAATTATGGATGCAAAAGATAGCAGATTTGAGTCATTTGTGGCTTTGGATAAAACCGTTTAAATAAAGAAAATAATATTATACAAACTGAAACAATTAAAAGAGAAATCGTGCATATTTGTGTGTGTTTACTTGTAGTTGGTATTTTTGTAAAATTGTAGACGTTAATTTCAAGAGTCGAGAGGGCTACAATGAACACATCTCCTGAAATAATCAAATGCGTAGGCCTTGCTGGAGAAGTATCGAGGAATGTATAAGAGACTAGTGTATCCATTTCTAGAACCTTGACTGTGCTGCTGCAAGCCACGAAAATTCGATTACCGTAGACTTGAATGCTAGCATCGATTGAGCAATCTTCTAAAGGACTAGAATCTCGCATGAACGAAAAGGAATCAAGAGACCAGAATTCGATTTTCCCAAGAGAATTCTTGCAGATGAGAGATTTAGAAGTAAAATGGGGGAAGCAATTCAACGAGGAATACTATGGATTCTGGGAGCTAGAATAGTCAATAGCTGTGGGCTGGTTTAGCTGGTAGAGCTCAATGAAAGTGCCACTTTGTGTATTTGTTGAAGAATAAGATAACTTGTAGCACTCTTTTTGATGGTAGCTAAAATAGCTTCTGGAGGCAGCTATGTCAACGGTATCACCATTGTAATTAACAGTTGAAGTAACCACAGAATAAGCTAAGCAGACATAAAAGAACGAATGATATGTGTATGCAGCAACGATGGTAAATTCGTTGTGATATTTTTCAGGCGAACTGACTGGATTCAAGTATTCAATTAGATTGAAAGAGTTCGAGATTGAGCTGGAAGAATCTGGCAAAAGAGTCACATGATCATCTCGAATTAAGTATAAATAGAACCCTCCGTTTGTGCTTGCATCGGCCTGAAGTTCTGGGAAATCCTTGAATCGCCAGTTCATCTTGAAGATAAATGTGTCGAATGGTAAGTTAGTCTAGGTAATATCATCCTGAATCACTCGAATCGAAGCTTTAGGCGTCTTATCAATGAATCTATAGTATTAAAAGCGTAGACTTTCAGTTGAATTGAAGTCTTTAATTTAATATCCCTTTATATTGTCGTTTGCGAGTAAAATATTCTTGGCTTATTTGCCTATTAAAAACACTCCATTTTCAAGATTACTGTTCCAATGCGATACCGATTTCGCTTCTCTGCAATAGGAATCAATAATCCCGTCTCCATCGTAATCGCATTATGCTTCGTTTTTCTCGAGAAATTCAAATTAGTAATGTTAATTCTCGCTAGCTGCGTGAGCTCGATACGTGTATTCATCGAACAGAAAAAACTGTAAATCGCTTCTCCAGGGAGAATACTTCCATTTTTCAAGTAAATTCAGCTGATAAGAGTTCAATGAAGCATTGATCTCGAGTTTAACAACAGTTGCCCCTTAGAAGATATTCGTTGCTTTATCAGTCAAAGCTAATGATCCCATAATGAAAATATCATCGTTTCTCTTCATTACTTACAAGTCTATGAATCGGAAACCTTCATCTTCACTAAACGTAGTGAGCTGTCGATATTACACTTCTTGCGTGGAGGAATCTACAAAGATTTCTCCTAAAACCAAGATATTATTCTAATTGCAAGTCACAATCAAATTTGTGCCAGGAATGCCAACAGCATTGCCAAATATACTATCTGAAGAGGAATTCGCTAATGTTACTATTAATTTATTGTTGTTGTTGAGATTATAAATCATTAACTTCGTGCTCACAAACAAGCTAAAGTCAGCTAAGTTCACTAATATCGCCAGAGACTAGCTGAAAGTATCTCTAAGATTATTCGGAAACAATTTGAGTATCTTCTTGAGTTTTAAATCATAAACAAATGAATAATATGAATCCCTTGAGATAAGCACTTAAGTTTAGCTCTCTGCTATGTCTGCTATGTTGTTTCCTTCAATTAAATGCTCTAAAATCGTATTAAAAGTCAGGGGATGAACTTCTATGATTTTTATTGGTGTCATGACAATTAATTTCTTCTTATTGATGCAATAAACCATCTTCAATACAGCCAGCTCCAAATCGATTGTATTGAGGACTCTATTAACAGAGCTGTCCCATATATAAATGCTGCTAAGGTACTCATCAGCTTGTGGTCCTGGCTTCGGGTATCCCCTGAGAATTTATATGCTAGATCCAGGAATCTGCACTCCTTCGACAATATTCAAGTTTGGCTTTGAGACATTCAGGACATTCAGCTGAGGGCACTCACTTAAATTTCCACCTCGCAATAACTGGAATACCACAACTAACTGCAAGATCCTGAGAACCTAAATGTAAGTTATCCTTTTCATCTTTTTGGATTGGAAATTTAGCTTCTTTTTTAATTTTATATGATAAACTTACAAGATTTTAAAGAAATAGCCCTTCTATCTATCATACACGCAGAATACTCCCTCCCTTATTTTTTTTCTTAAGGCATCAAAACTAAAATGATCTTTTCCCCTCAATTATTTCCAAAAATGAATCACTTAATTAAAGTTTCTAATTTGTAACCTAAGTGATTTATCCGTCACCTCCTTTCTAGATCTTCTCTCTCACTTTATAATCACTCCTTATTTATAAAATGCACTACCTAATTTACTCAGTGGGGAAGAAAACTCAAAAAATTGTAATGGAGGTTTTATTGTTTTGCGCAAATACTACTGTTAACTAATCTCTCATTTCTCACAAAAGCAGTAGTTTTTAGAATATGCAGAAGCATGTTCCTTTACTTTTAATATCTTGATTTGCTTTAAGATGAGTCCGCGATTAAATTAGTAGTTTTTTTTGTTAATACTTTTGAGGAATCCTTAAATCGTGTATTTTCCCACTCATTTACTCTGAATCTTTTTTTCGTGTTTTCTATTAGTATTTTTGTTTATTATTGATTACCCTCGAAACTCGAAAGACGTTTTATTCATTTAGAGATTAGTAGCGCATTCAATTAATTAATTGTTTTTCACCTAAAGAAATAGGAAAATCAGGAGTACATCCACCAAAAGGTTTTGGCAATCAAAAAAAATATCATTCCCTTCAATTAATTGAATGTTTTTAGTTGTTTGATTGAAAGGATATTTTTTAGAATCCTCCATTTTATTGCATTTTAACCGAATCCGCAATGAAAGTTATAAAAACAGTAGAGGCTGGCTGGGAAATGCTTATTTTATTTATCAACAGAAAAACGAAATTCTTCAAATATTTGTTGTTCCTTTCATCCCTTAATTTAATAATTTTTAAAGCGCTATTTAATCAATTTGGGTTTCTAAAAAAGTATTTATTAACTTTACCTGTCTGGGGAATTTTAATTTGTAGTTTTGCTTTTTATTTGCCCCAATTATTTTATTGACAGTTTGTTCTTCTGTTTGTTCCTTTTTAATGTTGATTAATCCTAGATAAAAGACATAGATGCTACTTCAGTAATATCTGATATCATAGCCAATACAGCTGAAGTCTTTCCAAGCATTTTTCATTTCACTTACCTTATTATTCACGAAGTTGTTTCTGCTTCTGGTGGTACTTTCACTATCTCCGTTATCTTTATCAAACATTATTTCAATTACTTTTATCATGTAATGCTACAATAATACAGTTGACCCTATGAAATCTACATTGTACTCCTTAATTTCGAGTTCCCAGTAGGTCAGTTTTTCAAAGACCACACGATCAGCTTCATTCTTGTGCCTGATATTGGAATTGGCTTGAGCTTTCTTGCAGGGTAATTTGAATTACTTGTTTTTCAAATCGAATAGATCTTCACAATCCATTGCCAAATCTAAGAATCCAGTGCCTAACACTGTCTTTTAAAATTAGAGTGTAAGTCATCTTTTAGTTGTCTTCCTAAGATGCAACATTTAGCACTCGCTATGACTGCTAAGGAGATCTCGAAGGAGATTAATTTCTAGATCCTTATTATGAAGGGATGAGTAGATTATTCTTATCTTCTCAGAGCAGGAATATTTACAGCTTTAGGGATAATCTCTCTTGGCTCTAAGTCACTTCCATCATTATTATTTCTATTGTTTCTCTTAGTTCCTTTCTAGGTTGTTGGATCCTCACTAAGGTCAGAAATATCGCCTAAAGTAAGATTATCACCTAGGACATTAGTGCTGCTGTCATTAGATGGGTTAATTACTTATGAAGAAGAAGGCAACGTATCAATTGCTTTCAACTATGTTTTATCATCTTTAACTTCAATTACGTTCGTTTCTTAAGGCAACATTCTTCATATTCTCATCATAATTACCATCACCATCATCGTCTTACTCCTCTTTCTCAATCAATTTATCCTCCCTCCACAAATATCTCCTTATTTTCATTTCCAGAACCACCTACAGCAATGGTCTTCTTTTTTGTCATTTATTTCTTCTTCCGCCACACAACATCCTCTTCTTCTTCCTCATCTTTAAACATTTTCTTCCTTTTCCTCTCAGCTGATCTTGATTCCTCATCTTCAATGCTAACTTCATCCTCAACATCTTTCTTTTCCTCTTCTTCTTGATCTTCTTCAATACTATTTTGCTGCGCCGATAAATCCTCAAAATTTCCTTAAACAGCTCCTCAAACACTACCTCTTATTTCTACCTCTCTTCTTCATTTTCTTCAATGATATAATAATCATTAAAAGCCTATCCTCTTACCCTCATATTCCCAGAAATAGTTATCTTAAATGACTTTTTCTCTAAGTTATCTAGCGTTATCCTTGTGTCTTGAAATGATTTAGCACTTAGATAGATTAATCTCTTTCTTCTACACTGAGTACTGCGAGTTGTTTCTCAGTTAGCTCTTCAAATCAACTCTCATTAATTTATGAAACGGACTGCTTATTCGATGTGTTATGGAAGGAATTCACAGCTTCGAGCTCAGTTAATGATTAAATCACATCTCGAAAAGATTTATCCGAATGCTTCTGTTGTATTTCTGATCGAAGATTCAGTAACTTCAAGAATGACTAGACTTTTAACTCAAACGCTTGGAGCTAATCTCTCCGCTGAGCTGCAAGAGATTGGATCATCAGTGTTTAGATAAAAAATATTTCCATTTTAACCTTTAAGGCTTTGAAATATTTTACTCTGAAAATGCTCTTGTGCTCGTAGAAAAGTAATTTCTTTTATTTTTTAATATCTGGCAACAATACCTGCATCGGTCCTTGCTCGGTTTATTGAAACGACAAGCTGATACTTGTGAAAGTTACGTTGTATTAAGTCTAAGATGAAGAAATAATTCGATTTCGATTGTTCGTTGCTTAAAGTCCTCCCTAGAATCGTTTAACGAAGCTGACGGGAAGAATTCAGCCCAACATCTCTTGCATTGTTGCTTTTATTATTGAGATCTCTCTAGGAAAGGAAGGATTCTGTGTTGGCTTTACTGGAAGTTATATTGAGTGTTTGTCGGGAGGTGATTGCTCCTTTAACAATCAAAGGGCCTAATCCATTTGAGGAGGGTATCTATCAGCTTGAGAAACAAATATTGAGTTTCTTTTCTCTGATCATTTTTATTCTTTGTAACTTTTAGAATGTATCCCAAGGGGCTTGTATTTTTTCTTATTTTGATTGTCATTGTTGAGATAACACCTTTCAACTTATTTTTTTCTTTTCATTCAGAGAAGCAAAACTAATTAGCTATCAATTCAAGATAGTCTAGCTGAATAACATAATAAATCTGATAAACGAATGAAAAGTAGGGTGAATATTCAATAATAGGATGAGAGAAATAGGTTTGAAGCTTAAAAAAGTACATTGATGATATTAATGAAATAGTTGCCTTTTCTGCTTCCAGGCTGCTTCTTTTTGTTAAATACCTAAAATCCTTACAACAAATAGAGAAAATGGTACATTATGAAGATATTAGAACTGAGCGTCTTTTCTTCTGCCCTCATCCAAAGAAACTCCCACCAAACAGCAGTAAATTTTGTTGTTTCTTCTTTTTTTTTTCACTTTCTTAAAATTCCCCTAATTCTTCCACATTTTCAACACACAACATCAATGGTGCTTTATTACCATTGGTAATTTTTTTATTTATAAAAACATGAATATTTAATTGTCTTTACTAAACGTTTTACAAGCGCAACTGTTTTTTTTATAAAAAAAATATTCTTAAAATGAGACTGCAACTAGATTATTCAGGGTTAAGATTTACTTTCCATTCTATTTAATTTGGTTTTTTGCTGATGATGTATCATATTTCCTATTTTATGTGTGTATGCGTGTTGTGCGTGTGATATAAAATCTTAAATTTTCAAACGGGATTACATTTAATCGTCAGTGGGATTATTCTTTATAATAAAAATAATGTTTGCTAAGAATCTTAATCAAAAACTCTAACAACTGTAAACCGTATAACTAGTTAAGCAGGTGGGATCAAAATTGTATTTTTCGATAATGTTAAATCAGATTAATACTCAGATCCTATTTATTCCTTCTTTGCAATTGACAAATGTTGGTTTCAATTCTAAGTACCTTTCTTGTTATAGAAACCAAGTTGTGTATAGGAATAATTTCTTTTCTTGAAATACTTTTCTAATAGAATTCTCTAAGCTTTTAATCATTTTTTTGTAATATTATCAAAAAAACTATTGAAAACTTTCTCTTCTTCAAAAAGAGATACTTTCCTTTCAAATAATATCAATGCTATTATTTCAATTCAAATAAAGAGTTACTAAGCAAAGCTTTGCTTTTTAATTTATGGTTATTAGGAAGACCCTCAAAAGATAATCTTCTGAAAAATTACAGGCAGGATATGAATCATTAAAATATCAAATGAAAATATGAATTACTTACAGATTTTGAATTAACTGTTTTAGGTGATAGAAATCCCCCTTTATCTCAAACTTACTTTTGTAAAAACTATTTCGTCAAGTCAAAACCTTTCTAAAAAATGTATGAAACTTATTATAAAGTATGTAATTTCACATGAATTTTTTGTTTTAAGCTAGATAGTTAATCTTTACTTGGATCGGTGCTTTAACAAAGCAAATCTCTTGTATTTTTTTCTTAGTGTATTCTGATAATAATTCTGAAGAATAACTCGTTCGATTGCTAGAATTTTAAATCTTTTTATTTCATTTGCTTGAAACAATTCTTATCCACAAATATTGATTTAATTACACTGTTTTCAGATTCCTTATATAAAGTCGTAGAATTTTCTTGAATTCAACCCAACCGATTAATCTCACTTGATGAAACATCCTGATTCAAAAAGACAAGCTCACTATTAAATTAACTGTATTGAGAAAAAAAGAAGATAACAAAAAAATAAATCGTTGAAAAGGAAATCAACAAAACACTGAAATAATCAGCAATGAGGATTCTTACCATTATCTATGTCTTTCTTTTCTAGCTGTAACTCTCGCTCTCAAGTAATAATCATTCATATTTCAAAAACACAAATGGACATCATTTTTTTTGACTAAACAGAAGAGCTTTTGATTTCGCAAGAATTCACAAGCTACTACTTTGATACTACATAGACTGCTTCGTGGAATATTAATTAAGTTTATAATTGTTCAGGCTACAATTTTATAGATTATAGCACTAGATCTTATTTAGGAATGTTTGAATTTAATGAAATCGCAACCAAAACATTTAGTGACCTCCCTCCGCATTGGAGTCTATCTGTCAGATTCGATGTTATTAAGGTTAATGCTGCATAATGGAGTGGGAGTTATCTTAGAATTTATCTTGATTCTGTTCTTCAAGGGCTTTATACTTTTGAAAATAATTTCTTTTGGCTAATATGTAGCTCAAATGATAATATAATCCTTTTTAATAAAAATCTAACAAATCATACAACAACCTCTTTCACTTTAAGCATTAATTCAGATACAATCCAAAATGGTTAAATTAAAGGAACTCTAATGAGGAATTTTTTTCTCTATGTGGACACATGCGATATTTCTTGTGCAACTTGCAATGGACCTACAAATGTAAGAACATTTATTCTTTTAGTTACAATAGAATAATAAATTTAAACTACTTTTTTAGACAAACTGCTTGACTTGCCCTAATAATTCGACCTAAGACGGAAATGCTTGCTCATGTAACAGCGGTTATGTCTCTCATTAATTTACTTGCATACCAACTTGTCCAGCTGGATATGTCACGAAAAATTCAGCTAACTACTGCATGGTAGATCCAAGTAAGAAAAACTGTACTACGGGTGATTCGGCCAATTAAGTTTGCACCATTTGCAATTCTGGGTATTATTTACATTAAGGATCCTGCGTAGATTCTTGTCCTCCTTCTTCGACCTTCGAAGCCATTTCTTCAACATGCATTGATTTTTCAACTAACTTAACTAGTAAATAATTTTCAAACCTGTTTGGCTAACCAAGTGAATTATTAATTTGTTTCATAGATCCAGGTTATTTGATTCAAAATGGCCTTTCATCTGGTACATTTGGAGAGAGTGAAATTAAGAGCTATGGAATATAAGTAGTAAGTTTCAGAGGGTTTAATGGCTAAGATGAATCAACTGCTCTGACTGTATAATGTGGATAAAATTATCACTTTCTAGGAGGCTATTTCCTTTCTGGATCTCTTTCTTCATCATTATCTATATCATTTTTAGGACTGTAAAATTTAATATTTTCTGAAGATTTAAATAGTAATTCCCTTATTTTCTATTTTTAGGGCACCTCATTGGTCTGTGAGAATCGGATATTTACTTATGCTATTCGATTGTTGGGATAATTACCAAGTTTTTCTAAATGTCGATTCTCTAATATAATCAACCTCAACCTCTAATTCAGCTCTTGGATTACAAATATGTGGAAATACTGGGAATGATTAATCATTTCATATTGATGCAAATTTTACTCATAATTCACCAAATATGTCAATTTCAATAACTAACAATTTACCTTTTCAATTTATTAATAACTACTATGGGATCAGGAATTTATTCATCTTGATTGATTATGTAAGATTCATTTAGTAAATATCATCATGATTTAATCACATTGTTTTGCTAGTGTCCTGCAAATTGTGCAGTATGCGATGCCTCAGGGTGCACAACTTGCAAATCTCCTTTTTTAGTCCTCAACAAAAGATGCGTTGCTTCTTGTCCAAATGGATATTATTCATCAGGCTCAGTTTGCTAGCAATGCAATACCACCTGCAGTACTTGTTCTGGAGGAACAGATTCAGACTGTCTCACCTGTGCAGCTCCTTAGTAGTTTTTCTTTGAGCATAGATGTCTGGCTACATGCCCGAATGGATTCTCAGAAAATGCTTCGAATACTTGTGATTTCTGCCCAAAATATACTTCTCAAGGATGCTAATCTTGCTATCCGACATGCCAGACGTGTTCTCCATTTGAGATATCCAAATATTCAGATTAATGCTTACTTTGCTATCCTTCTCGCTAGAACTCTAATGGTCAATGCACTTGTAGAGATTCTGAAGATGTCAGGATGACATTTTACGAATGCAGCTACCAAGACTAAGCAGTTTTAGATATCCTTTTATCTAATTTAACCCCTACCTTGAGCATTAATTTTGGGAAACCTCTTTCCGATTTAAGTGGTTATGATTCTCTGACTGATTCTCATGTAATATGTGTTTAGATTTTCTAAACTGCGAGTCTCACCCTTCTCGGATCAAGTTCAACCTGCTAAATAACTGACACATTCATCAAAGTTACTCTAGGTAAAACTATTTGCTTGTCGTTTGTTGCAAAATTAATGATATGTGTTCTTTTTTACATTAATTTTATTTGAAAAGATGATACTTCTCAAGTCTATCATGGGGATTTTCTCGAATTAATCCCAGGAGTCTTGACTTTCAGTACCGTTCCCTTAACAAAGATAAATACTTTTCTAAACAACGTAGTGGTCTAGGAAGCTCCTTCAGGAACTAAAGTTGAATATACTTACAATTTAGAAGGAGATCCTTGCTATGACTACACAATTTCCTTAAAATAGATAACTCAGGATAGTTCAAGAGGATTTAAGACTATTACGTGGACACTTCTCAATTACGATAGCTCAGACTCAGTGGATGTGGCGATAGACCAATTAATCAGTAGTGCAAACAGCCAATAGTCGATTAGTTTCATCCTTCCAATGGGGACTCTTCTATTGGAAACCGCAAAGTCCATCTAAGTCAGCTATCTTCTCAAAAACACTAACTCCAGCTCTCAAATATTCTCCTTCAAATTAGCGGCCATCACAAACATCACATCTTCGCTGACTTCTGCTATTTCTTCTCCGTTATACAGGTAGCCAATTTCAGCTTTGCTTTCTTTGATTAATTTATTTTTGTTAAAACAGCTTTAATTCCTTCGATGTTCAGACAGACTATTACTTAAGATACTGCGATATGTTTGGAAATCCAACTATTTTGCTATAAAACAATGTTAACATTTATGTCTCTTCACCACAAGCTGCTTCAATCTCAAGTAGTTCAATGGGCATCTCGAATTCCTGGTTTACTTTTACTGTTCCTTAATATGCTCTCCAGCCATCCTAAAATTACAACTTTAATGTAACGATAATTACTTTCTACTTTCGTGATTAACTTAGAGTTAATCAGATCATTCTTATTTATTTCCTCAATCATTTTAGATTCATATCGAGGCGAGCAATGATTTATCCATCTTTTCTGATTAAATCCTTTCAGTGAATGTGACACCTTCTCCTTTAATTGTTCGGATTAACGGAGGAAATTTATTGTTGGATTACAGAAGGTAATTGAATTGTACAGCAACTTTAAGAGATCTAGACATTCAAAGTTCGACGGATAATTAATTAATTACTACCACTTGGAGCTGTGTCAACCCTGCTGATCAATCATCTTGCAAAGATAAGAATGGTAATGTGTTGTCATTATCTTCTGGCTCTCAGCAAGCCTCTATCCCAAAGAGAACTTTTAATCCCTATTCTTTTATTTAACTGAATCTCCATGGTTCGAAAGATTCTCGATCAACAATCTCTTAGATATATGTTATCTTTGAAGAGTTTGATCTTCCACCTGTTACTGCAATAGTTTCTGTAATAGATCCATTCTCATAGACCATAAATCTAGATGAAGAAGTATTCGTGACCTTGCAATATGATTCGTCGGTTAATACTGATATTCTTTCATATTCGGGCACTCTTACTTACGACGACTATACAGTCGGAGTAATTAGTTTCGATTACGTCTCCCTTAGGTTTAGGCTTTGGGATATCTACTCGGGCTTCGATCGTACAATACTACCTCTTGAAATACGCTTTTCTGTCTACAATCCTAACTACTTCATGCCAAGCATAGCCATTCTTTAGTTTACTATCAACTTCCCTCCAACAAACTGTGTCTTTTCATACACAAAAAATACAGCCTAGCCTATTGCTCTGACAACTGATTTTATTCTTTCAATGAACGGATGTTACGATTCTGACTCTCCAATAGTCTACTAGTTTTTCTTCTACAGTAGCCAAACAGAATATGACCAAGAAAGGATAATCCCATAGATAGCAAAAAGGAAGTAAATCACTGACAGACAGTCAAGTTCTTCTACTACAACGGTCCTTCCCTCAGGTAATATTGTTATTCTAGCTATTGCAATTGACCAAAAGCAAGCCATTTTTAATTCAACTTTGAGCATTCCTGTAAATGATATCTCGCTTGCTGAATCCGATTACTCGCTGCTCATCCTGCAGTTCCTCCCCACAAGTGGGAAGACAACAGGTTAGTACATATCTTATCTTTCCATATTAGCTTAAGATTTGAGTCAGAGATCGTCATTCAATTCTGCAGCCATCATTTCATAAAAAAGCTAAATCATTTCTGCTCTAATAGTATCTGTGGCCTCTCTTCCACCATCTTCCCAATTTTCTAGTGTCTCTGATAAAGCAGTCAACAGCCTGATTAGCTCTGGAATAAGCTATTCCCAATCTCAGCAACAATCAACTTTACAGTCCATTAAAGATACCCTCACAGCTATCCTTCCCTCTCAATTTACAACTATTCAGAAAGAAATAAGAAAGCAGCAGTTGACTGATTATTTCTTCATCACTCACAGTCTATCTACCAACTAATACTTAAACTCCACAGCAACTATTTCTCAATTACAGTTGGATGTGCTTGAACAAATTGGGGATCTCTTCAACAGTAACAGCTTGCCAAACGAGGCATAGTTCTAAATCGATCAAAGCAGTTTGGTTCTGTCAAGTTAAGTCATCACAGAAAAAAATTTATGCGCTTATTACAAGTGCACTCAACAAAATTTCTTTGATTCTTAAACGAATCAAAATACCAGCTAGCCTACAATATACTCTCTGCAATTCTAACAATTCAAAGAAGATCCATATTACCAAGATACTACTCTGCAGAATTACACAGATACACTAAGACAATATACAAATGACACACTTGTGAAATACCCGATTATTAAGCCTCTGATTAAATCTGACGGAGCTGTAGTGAGTGTTAATAAATCCCTTAATTTATATTACACCTAATAAAGCAATTCTGCGCTCAGAAGATAGCTGGCCAGCTCAGTTAAAATAACCAATCTTACTTGCATCTCAAAGATGACCACTGGTTGGAATACATCAAATTGTCATCAAGACTATTCTTCTAAAGAGAAATTATTTTCTTGCACATGCTAAGAAGCTTATCCAACAACGATTGTTGATGATTTAGAGAATCTGATCTTCAATAAAAACTTGTAAACTGCCTTTTCTGGCCAAGGATTATCGAATATCTCTAATTGGACTAACTTCTACTGTTATATTGCATTTTGGCTCCTACTCACAAAAACGACAGCTCTTATTACATTATTGATCAAGGGAAGGAGTATGGACTTAAACAATGCTAAACTATTTGGCAAATATGACTCTGCAAAGGTTTCACCAATTCTGTCAGATAAAGTAGGTAGCAGTGAAGGCGATGATGAAAAGCAAGTCAAACTCTAAAAGAAGAAAAGAAGGTAAAAATAGCTTCCAAATGAAAGTGACATGAATACTTCTCCATAAATTGTATGTGAACAAGAGGAAAAACCCCAAAGAATGGAAATAATTTTTAATAAGAAGACAACTTTAGTTTAAGAAATGGCCATTTCTGCTATTGCTGAAGAGCAAATACAACCATTATCTAAGAGCAAAGTTGATGACTAACTAAGCTAGTAGTCTCAAAAATGTAAGGATTCTAATTGTTATATTATTGAATAGTAATCTGCGAAACATGAAGAAAAAAACAAACCATCCCCAAACGATCAACAAGCCTAGATTAGCAAGGAACACTTTGACCGTTTCAAGCTTATTGATAAAGTCAGACAGGTCTTGTATTTTCATAACTTTTTCAACATATTCTTGATTTATGACTCCCAGATGTCTCGGTCATATCGATTTGCAGCATTCTACGTGAGGATGATTCACTCTTTGGCTGTTGGTATTGTCTATTCGAGCTAGTATTCTCAAGCCGAAATGATTATCCTCTCAATCGTCAACAGTATTATTATCGCTGTAGCTTTGAAAATCATTGAGTTGCTCAGCAATATTAGAAGAGTTGGAAAGATAATTTCCTCATTATTCTTGATGGTGTTGCTAATATTTTACTATTACTTGATTCTCTCAATAGTTAGCGGGCAAGAATATAGTGAATCTAATGAAGCCATGACATCGTATCTGATCGTTTTTGTAACAGATCTGCTAGTGGTAGCAGTGATCATTTCATTTATCCTTCGATACCTGGCGATTTATGTGCTGCATTATTGGGAAAAACTACAATACTGGAAATAGCTATTTGACTTCCTAAGACTTCAGCTTATCTTAAATGAAGTCATGAATCAGTGAAAAATATTGAAGGTATCTTTAAGATCTAGTTTTTTACTTTATGTGTTTATGGAATTTTGAGTGACCTGCATCAACAAATAACACCTGATTCCAAAAATTTGAGACAAGTTTCGTTTTGAGACTACTAACATAACTAAGTTAATAAGATTTTCCTGTTATTTTTTATTTATTAAAATACCCTTCCTTCTTTCATAATAATTAAAAAATAATAAAAATAAAAACCATCTAAGAAGTTGAAAACATGACAAAGATAAAAAATTTAAATCAAATGATGGAAAATTTTTATTCAAAAAATATTTCAAAAGGAAAATCATTTGTAGTAAAGCATTTTATTAATTTAGTTTTAGAGAAGTGAGTTAAACAGTTTGAAAATCCTTGTTCAATTTTCTCAATACTATTGTCAATTCAATAGACTGTAAATAAAATCAATCTTTTTGCTTTGATAACTAATTATTT
>Ga0302271_10000475_pt1 | contig 39415 bp, 32 predicted proteins | sample III_Bog_N1_1_FD_198767 | JGI IMG/M metagenome (GOLD analysis project Ga0302271, IMG submission 198767) | Peat permafrost microbial communities from Stordalen Mire near Abisko, Sweden - III_Bog_N1_1 | ecosystem: Environmental > Terrestrial > Soil > Wetlands > Peat | place: Sweden: Abisko... | reverse complement strand
TAGATGAAGCTGGGAGAACTATTACACGACTTGAAATTGAAAAAGAAGCTCTGAGAAGAGACGGTGACACAATTAAAGCAGATAAAGTCTCCCGTGAGCTGGCCGATATGCAGTCAAGGAGAGACGAGCTCAAAGCCGGATGGAAATCAGAGAAAGAGATGATTGAAAAAGTACAGGCTAAAAAAGAAGCTGTCGAATCTTTACGTTTTGAAGCTGATCAGGCTGAACGGAGCGGTGATTATGGAAAAGTTGCAGAGATACGTTATGGAAAAGTAGTTGAACTGGAGAAGGAGATCTCTGAACTTAAGGAACTCATAGAAAAGAAAAGAACTAAAGGATCGTTGATACAGGAAGAAGTACGATCTGAAGATATTGCGGCTATTGTATCTAAATGGACAGGCATCCCGGTATCGAGGATGCTTGAGAGCGAGAAGGAAAAACTTCTTAAGCTTGAATTGGAATTGCATAAAAGAGTAGTTGGCCAGGATGAAGCTATAACTGCAGTCGCTGACGCTGTCAGAAGATCAAGAGCAGGGCTTCAGGACCAAAAAAAACCGCTTGGTTCGTTTATCTTTATTGGTACAACGGGGGTGGGAAAAACAGAACTCGCCAGAGCGCTTGCAGGATTTCTTTTTAATGACGAAAATCTGTTGACACGAATTGACATGTCGGAGTACCAGGAGAGACATTCTATATCAAGACTCATCGGCGCACCTCCCGGTTATATTGGATATGACGAAGGAGGTCAACTTACTGAAGCTGTAAGGCACAAACCATATTCTGTTGTTCTTCTGGATGAAATAGAAAAGGCTCATCCTGACCTTTTTAACCTGCTTCTTCAGGTTCTCGATGATGGAAGATTGACTGACAATAAAGGCCGTACGGTGAATTTCAGAAATGTTATTATAATTATGACATCCAATCTTGGATCAGATATTATCCGCGACAGGATGGAAAAATTTGACAATAAAATGCCCGAAAAGGATGAGGAAGCGCTTAGAAAAGAAATATTTATGTTATTGAGAAGGACTCTTAAACCAGAATTTCTTAACCGAATTGATGAAGTTGTGATGTTCAGGCCACTGGACAAAGAACAAATAAAAGAAATAGTGAAAATTCAGCTGGCGGGAATTGAGCATATGCTTGCTGATTTTCAGCTTAAGCTTATTGTAGAAGATGAGGCGATAGACTGGCTGGCAGAAAAGGGTTATGACCCGACGCTTGGAGCAAGGCCGGTCAAGAGGCTTATTCAGAAGGAAATAGTAAACGAGTTATCGAAAGAAATAATTGGAGGAAGCATTACCAAAGAAGATACAATAGTAGTTGATGTTGAAGCTGGTCATCTCTTTTTCAAAAAAAAATAGAGATATACCGCTTACTTGAATGATTTCAAACAGGTGTCGATATCTGGATATATCTGAAAAACGTCATGGAGACGGAGCATCTCAAATGTTTCATTAACACGTGGTTCCGGATTAGCAAATTTGAGTGTGCCATAATTGTTTCTTGCAGCTTTCATGACTGAGAGAAAACAACCGAAACCTGAGCTATCAATATACTCAACACCTTTAAGATCAATTATCACCAAGGAATTAGCATTATCGATGACTTTAAAAATTCCTTCCCTGATTTGATCTACGATGAGTGCATTGATTTTATTGACAGAGAAGGATATGATATCCACCTTATCTTTTTTTTCAATATTTATCATTAATTATTTTTTGTTCTGTTACTGATCAAATCATCCAGTTCCCTTATTGCTGCACTGGTTTCGATTAAGAATCGTTCCAGATAGGTTTCATACATCTGAGGTTCCAGGCTATCTCTTGATTGAAGTTCAAAAGTTTTTAGCATATCAGCGAGATCAGACATGCCCATTATCGCAACTGATGATTTGGCCTTGTGAGCGAGCAGTCCGAGAGCTTTATAGTTTTTTGAAGCCAGATGGGCCTTCATCTCGTTATAAATTTCTATGGATTGTTCTTTGAAAATTGTGAGAATATCATTTATAATTTCTGTATCACCGCCAGATACTGAATCGAGATATTCCATATTTATGAATTTGTAATCCATGATATTTAGCGAGATAAGATTTATAATTTATGCAATGAATTTATAACAAATATAATAAAATAATCGATTTCAGATTTCTGATTGCCGACATCGGAATTTGATTTTAGAATATTCAGGATTCCAAATTATTTATTCTAAGGTAAAATTGCTACTTTTATAGATATAAAAGCCTGATGTTATGCGTTATTTATTCTTCACTTTTATTACCTTGATTTTTCTTAATACGTTAACTGTAGATGCCCAGACAGATTTATCTGTCCGCCGGAAGGACTTTAAATCGGGGAGACCGGGATTTGAAGAAGCCTGGAAACATGTAGTCGATGGGGATGCATATTATGCGGAAAAAGGCACATGGTACAACGATGCATATCTTGAATATTTGCAGGCTCTTGTTTACAATAATTCTAACGCCGAGTTGAATTACAAGACAGGGGTGTCCGCTCTTTTTTCTGATAAGAAAGAGGATGCTGCAGGTTTTTTTCTGAAAGCAATTGAGATTAATAAAGATGTTGCCGGGGATGTGCTTTTATTAGCAGGAAGATCGCTTCAATATGCAGGCAGATTTCCTGAAGCAATTGAAAAGATGACTGCTTACCTTAGTTCACCGGAAAAGAAAAAGCAGAAGAATATTTTATTGGCACGCCAATATATACAGGAATGCGGTTCTGCTGTCATTTTGACGAAAGACACATTAAAAGTTGCAATTGAAAATCTGGGGACGAATATTAACTCCACTTCTGATGACTATTCAGAAGTTCTGACGGATGACGGAAACACAATGTATTTTGCGTCACGACGGCAGATTCCAAAATCGGGGAAACGTCACCCGGACACAAAGTTTGATGAGAACATTTTTAGATCTATCCTCGAAGCAGGTAACTGGATGCCATCTGTATCTGCCGGGAAAAATCTGACTACAAGACTTTGTGAAGCACCTCTCTATATAAATTCAGCAAAAAATCTTCTTTATATTTATGCAGGATATTCCGGGAGCGGAGACATTAAGATGTCTATGAATAAAAAAGGTGAATGGAGGAAGCCACAATCAATTCCTTATCGGATAAATACCAGAGCGGCAGAAACTTCCTTTACCATTAGTCCCTCAGGCAACGAGATTTATTTTGTCTCGGGAAATTCAAAAAACAGTATCGGGGGCAAAGATATTTATTTCATTAAAAAGCTTAACGCCCGTAAATGGACAAAACCTTTGAATGCTGGCAGATTGATAAACACAATCTATGATGAAGAATCTGTTAGGTTCTCAAGAACAGGGGATACTTTATGGTTCAGCTCCCAGGGTCACAACTCCATTGGAGGTTTTGACATTTTCTACACTATTAAAGATAAAAATGGTGCATGGGACACTGTAAGAAATATTGGTTACCCTGTGAATACTCCATGGGATGATTTATTCTACTATCCATCGGCTGTTAATGACAGTTTGTTTTATTTTGTATCGAACCGTGCAGGAGGATATGGCGGAACCGATATCTATCAAGGAAGAATATTGCCAAAACCCGTTTTGGTAGTACCACCAGCACCAAAACAAGATACAATCGTAATAAGAGATACTGTGGTTATAAAAACTCCACCCGCTCCTGTAACTCCACCCATTCAACTGGAAACACCAGTTTATCTGGCAGGGAAAGTGATTGATTCGGAGACTGCGGAGCCCGTTATGGCAAAGATCGATCTAGTTGATTTATCATCCGGAGAAATTCTGGGAACAACAGCCAGCTCTGAAATTGATGGCAAATACAGATTAAAACTGCCTGTTAAGAAATCTTATATGGTCGATTTGAAGGCTACAGGATTTTTATCAGATACAAGAAGGATAGATGTTCCTGACAACTGGTCGAAAGAAGTTTATAATCTGAATGTGGAAATGATTAAAGTAAAGATTGGCAAAAAGGTGGTCCTGAACAATATCCTTTTCGAAACGGGAAAATCTGTCTTAACTGTGGGTTCCTATACCGAACTCGATAGGCTATTGAATATTATGAAGGATAACAGCCAGATTAAGATTGAAATATCGGGACATACAGATATAACAGGAAGTGAGCCACTCAATGCTAAGCTTTCAGAAGCCAGGGCAAAAGTTGTAGTAGGGTACCTTATTCAAAAAGGAATCGACAGTTCCAGGATGAATTTCCACGGATATGGATCCTCCCAGCCAATTGCTGATAATAAAACGGCTGCCGGACGATCCAAAAACAGAAGGGTTGAGTTTAAAATTCTTGAATTCTGATAATCGTCAGATTTTTTAAGGAAATTAATTGTTTGCTTTGCAGGGATATGAAAAATATTGTGGTTTCTGATGATTCCTTAAACTTGTTTTGAATGAAAAATACAGCTTTTACAAAATTTCACCAGGAGGCAGGTGCCAAAATGGTACCTTTTGCCGGATATAATATGCCCGTAGAATATATTGGTATTACTGAAGAACATCTTGCTGTCAGGAATAAAGTAGGGGTTTTTGATGTTTCTCATATGGGTGAATTCTGGGTAACCGGCCCATCTGCACTGAGCTATCTTCAATATATTACATCAAACGATGTTGCAGCTCTTGTTGACGGTAAGGTTCAGTATTCATGCTTTCCGAACGGCAAGGGAGGAATTGTAGATGATCTTCTTGTATACCGGTATAATCCAGAAAAATACCTTCTCGTCGTAAATGCCGCTAATATTGATAAAGACTGGAACTGGTGTCTTCAAAATGCCGGAAAGTTCGACATGAAAGCAGGCAGGGACCTTGTAAATGCATCTGACAATATTGCACAACTTGCAATTCAGGGTCCGCTCGCACTTAAGGCTATGCAGAAACTGACCAAAACCTCAGTTGAAGATATGGAATATTACACTTTCAAGGTTCTGGAATTTGCCGGGATCAAAGATGTAATATTCTCTACCACAGGTTATACCGGTGCTGGAGGCTGTGAGATTTATGTTAAGAATGAAGATGGTCCCAGATTATGGCATGCAGTATTTGAAGCAGGAAAAGAGTTTGATATAAAACCAATTGGTTTAGGTGCCAGGGATACATTACGCCTCGAAATGGGTTATTGTCTTTATGGGAATGATATTAATGACACGACTTCTCCAATTGAAGCAGGACTGGGATGGATAACAAAATTTACATCCTCAAAGGATTTTATTGATAAAGACCTTTTAATTAAGCAGAAAGAAGATGGTGTAGATAAGAGGCTTAAGGGTTTTGTTATGGAGGAAAGGGCTATTCCACGACAACATTATGAAGTTGTAAATGCAAATGGCGAAACAATAGGTGAAGTAACATCAGGAACAATGTCTCCTATGTTGAAACAGGGGATAGGAATGGCCTATCTTATTGATGGTTATTGGAAAACAGGAACTGAAATATTCATTCGCATACGGAATAAAGATCTTAAGGCAAAAATTGTCAACCTTCCCATTTATAATAAGGTTTAGCAGAGGGTCAATAAGTAATTTTTATATCTCTTATGCAAACTCCTGGAGATTTCTTTGCATCTTGGTGCCTTTGTGGCAAAATAAAATTCCAACAAGACTTTAAGGCTCAAAGGTTTACCAAAGTATAAACATTAGTATGACTAAACAAAAATTAGAAACATGTTTTTCGCCTGCTTTATTTGAAGCTGAGGCTCACGTGGATTCTATAGTAGTCATCCTTGATATTTTTCGTGCATCTTCCGCTATTTGCACTGCTATTGCAAATGGAGTTGCCTCAATTATCCCGGTTTCAGGAATAGAGGAAGCGAGGGAATATAAGTCAAAAGGATATCTTGTTGCTGCTGAAAGAGATGGATTTGTGCTCGATTTTGCAGATTTTGGAAATTCACCATTCAATTTTACCAAAGAAAAGGTTGTAGGCAAAACCATAGTTTACAGTACTACAAATGGTACCGGATTGATCAATCTTGCCAGTGCTTCATATCTGACAGTTATCGGATCATTTCTGAACATATCCGCTCTGGCAGCCTGGCTAATTAAGCAGGACCGAAACGTGTTGTTATTTTGTGCCGGATGGAAAAACCGATTTAATATTGAGGATACTCTTTGTGCTGGGGCTATTGCAGATATTCTGATGAAAAGCTCTCTCTTTGATTCAGTATGCGATTCCACGTTTGCCTCAATTGATCTCTGGTCGGCTGCAAGAAATGATCTGATGGGGTATATTGAAAAGGCGGCTCAAAGGAAACGCTTGAGAGATAAAAAACTTGATGATTGCGTAGAATTTTGTCTTACCCCTGATTTTACAGACAAAATACCTGTTTTAAAGAATGGGGTGCTAGTTGATAATCTTCAATAAGCCTGTTCTCCGGAATTAATTATCAAAAAATAGTATTATTTGTATATTTTTGTAGAATTCTGATACGAAATCAACTATTAACAATTATAATAAGTCATTTATGAAAAAACATAATTTTTATGCCGGCCCTTCCATTTTACCTCAGTATACCATTGATAAAACAATTGAAGGGATAAAGGATTTTGCAGGTTCAGGATTATCTGTTCTTGAGATTTCTCACCGTAGCAAGGAATTTGTTGCTTGTATAAACGACACAATTTCGCTTTTTAAGGAATTGCTGGAGATCCCTTCGGGTTATCAAGTTTTATTCCTTGGAGGCGGAGCCAGTTTGCAATTTGCTATGATACCAATGAATATGCTGAACAAAAAAGCTGCTTACCTTAATACAGGTGAATGGGCTTCAAAAGCTCAGAAGGAAGCTAAGCTTTTTGGCGAGGTAACAGAAGTTGCATCCTCAAAAGACAAGTTATTCAATTTCATCCCTAAGAATTATACAGTGCCTGCAGATGCTGACTATTTTCATATTACAACAAACAATACCATATACGGAACTGAGCTGAAAAAGGACCTTGATAGTAAAATACCACTGATTGCAGACATGTCATCAGATATTTTCAGTCGTCCCGTAGATATATCAAAATATGCCATTATTTATGGCGGGGCACAGAAGAATCTGGCTCCTGCGGGTGTTACATTTGTTATTGTAAAGGAGGATGTTCTTGGAAAGGTGACCAGGCCAATTCCTTCGATGCTCGATTACCGGGTACACATCAAGGGTGAGACGATGTACAATACTCCGCCAGTATTTGCGATCTTTGCCGCACAACAAACACTCACCTGGCTTAAAAACCTAGGTGGTGTGAAAGCCATTCAGAAGAAAAATATTGAAAAAGCTAAGGTACTTTACGATGAGATTGACAGGAATAGATTATTTGTTCCTACAATTCCTGATCCTGAAGACAGATCTTTGATGAACATATGTTTTGTAATGGCTCCGGAATATAAAGAACTTGAAAAACCTTTTGCCGAGTTTGCAAAATCGAGAGGTATGCTTGGTATAGAGGGACATCGTTCGGTTGGAGGTTTCAGAGCATCAACCTATAATGCACTTCCCAAAGAGAGCGTTGTAGCCCTGGCCGATACTATGAAGGAGTTCGAATCAAAGAATTAAGTACTTATCATACGTGATAGCAGGACTAATTACAAGCTCACAATCTAAAAATCTGAAGTATGAAAATCCTGATTGCCACCGAAAAACCTTTTGTCCCTCTCGCTATCAAGCAGATCAGAGAAGTTACTGAAGCTGCAGGATACACGCTGGCTCTACTTGAAAATTATAAAGACGTATCTGATTTGCTTAATGCAGTAGCAGATGCTGATGCAATGATAGTCAGGAGCGACAAAGTTACACCTCTGGTACTCGATGCTGCCAAAAAGTTAAAAATCGTTGTGAGAGCGGGCTCCGGTTTTGATAATCTTGATCTTATATCCTGTACTGCGCATAACGTGGTGGCAATGAATACCCCCGGACAGAATTCAAATGGAGTGGCAGAACTGGCGTTTGAACTCCTGTTGTACCAGATTCGTGGCGGATTCAATGGTAAATCTGGAACTGAGCTCAGAGGTAAAACTTTGGGTCTCCATGCTTTCGGTAATGTTGGAAAGTACGTCGCAGATATTGCCAGAGGATTCGGTATGGACATATACGCTTATGATCCATTCGTGAGCGAAAGGGTAATGAAGAATAACGGAGCCAAACAATGTATTAATATCGGTGAACTGTATACAAAATGTCAGTATATATCGGTTCATATGCCCAATAATGAAAGAACAAGAAAATCAATCGGGTATGAGCTTCTTAAAAGAATGCCTCCAAATGCAGTTCTTGTCAACACTGCACGTAAAGAAGTAATTGACGAGGATGGTTTGCTCAAGGCGTTTGAAGAACGTCAGGATATAAGTTATCTTTCGGATATTGAGCCTGATTGCAAAGCAGTCTTTGAGGAAAAATATCAGGGCAGATATATTTTTACCACCAAGAAAATGGGCGCTCAGACCGAAGAATCAAATATTAACGCCGCAGTAGCTGCTGCACGACAGATTATTGACTTTTTCAACACTGGGAAAGAAAAATATCGTGTTAACAAATAAAACTAATAATGCTGTAAAAAATGGCTGTTGTTAAACCATTCAGGGGGTTAAGACCTCCCCGTGCTCTGGCAAAAGATCTGGCATGTCTGCCGTACGATGTGATGAATACCAACGAAGCCAGAAAAATGGCAAAAGGGAAAGAACACTCGCTCCTTCACATTACCAGATCGGAGATTGACCTGCCTGAAGACACTGATACCCATTCAGAAATGGTCTATGAAAAATCGGCTGAGAATTTTGAAAAATGGCAAAAGAACGGATGGCTGGTTCAGGATGAAACTCCCCGTTTTTATATTTATGCCCAGACAATGAAAGGGCGTACGCAATATGGGATCGTAGGCTGCGCGTCAGTAGATGATTACCTGAAGGGTGTTATTAAAAAGCATGAACTCACACGGCCCGATAAAGAGCAGGATCGTATGGTACATGTCCTTGTCAATAATGCCAATATCGAACCCGTTTTCTTTACTTATCCGGCTGTTAAAGAGATCGATGAAATTGTAAACAAAATTGTTACAAAAGAAAAGCCTGAGTATGACTTTGTTGCAGAAGATGGCTTTGGACACCATTTTTGGGTAATTAAAAAAGCAGAAACAAACAGGCTTATTGAAAAACTATTTTCAGAAAAAGTACCTTGTACATATGTAGCAGACGGACATCACCGGACTGCTGCTGCTGCCCTTGTAGGGAAAGAAAAGCGAGACGCTAATCAATCACATAACGGAACTGAGGAGTATAACTTCTTCCTTGCTGTACATTTTCCGGCCGATCAACTGAAAATAATTGATTATAACAGGGTTATCAAAGATCTGAATGGGCTGACCTCTGCTCAGTTACTTGAAAAACTTGAGAAAGGTTTTATTATTGCCGCTAAAGGTACCAGAACATACAGGCCCCGTAAATTGCATAATTTCTCAATGTATCTTGATGGCGGATGGTATAGTCTGACCGCAAAACCCGGTACCTATGTTGACTCTGACCCAATTGGAGTTCTGGATGTTACAATCCTGACAAATCAAATTCTGTCTCCTATTCTTGATATTCAGGATCTCAGAAGATCAAAACGCATTGATTTCATAGGCGGTATCCGTGGATTGAGAGAGCTTAAGAAGAGGGTTGACAGTGATGAGATGAAGGTAGCATTCGCACTCTATCCAGTGTCTATGAATCAGCTTATTACTATTGCCGATTCAGGAAATATAATGCCTCCCAAATCAACCTGGTTTGAGCCAAAACTTCGAAGCGGTTTAACTATTCATCTGCTGGATTAAAATCATAATAAACCACTCTGTTGTTCTCCATGTCTTCTCTGCGGATCTCTGTGTCATTATAAGCTAAAAACCTGCTCAGAGATCCACAGAGGATCAAAGAGTTACTCAGAGAAAATTAACATCCAGATTTTTACCAATGTCCAGGATTACAGAAAATATAACCTTGCTGAAATCACAGCTTCCCCCGGAAGTTAAACTGATAGCTGTATCCAAGACGAAAACGGTGAAGGATATTTTGGAAATTTATGATACCGGGCAAAGAAGATTTGGCGAGAACAGGGTTCCGGAGCTACTTAGTAAAAAGGATCTTCTTCCTGCTGACATTGAATGGCACCTGATAGGACATCTTCAAACGAATAAAGTAAAGTTTGTAGTGCCCTTCATAAGCATGATTCAATCTGTTGATTCTTTAAAATTACTGAGTGCGATAAATTCAGAAGCTATAAAGGTCGGCAGAATTATTGATTGTCTGCTAGAGATTCATATCGCTTCGGAGGAGACAAAATATGGATTTTCAATGAATGAACTTAATGAAAACCTGATTCAGAAAAACTTATCGTATCCTGGGAATGTAAGAATATGCGGAGTAATGGGGATGGCTACCTTCACTTCTGACAAAGAAAAGGTTTTGAAGGAATTTCTATACCTGAAGGAGTGTTTCAATTTACTGAAAAAAAGCTGCTTCAGTTCAAATAGTTACTTCAGGGAAATATCAATGGGAATGTCGGGAGATTATGAGTTAGCTGTTGAAGCAGGTAGCACTATGGTCAGAGTAGGCAGTCTGATATTCGGCAGCAGGTGATCATATTCCGGGGAAGGTTTGAAGAATCTTGAGTTATCTCTCGAGTATAGTAATCAGCTCAAGCATTAGTGTTGTTTTTTCATTTACAGAAGAAAAAGGGTTGTCCTCAATAAGTTTAATAACTTCGGCTCTCTTCTCTTTGCTCACCTCGTCGACTGTGTCTTCAATCACTGTAAGACACTCAATTGCAGTAACATAATCTCCCTTTAGAAATACTCTTGCCAGGTCAATGGAATATTCTGAATAATTAAGTCCCGACTGCCAGCATGAAGATACCAGCATGCTTATAGTATCTGACTTCCAGTCTTTGCGTATTTCCTCTATAACTTCTTTACATGCTGACTGATCCTTAAGATCATTCATAAAACCGGCAATGGTTTTTCTGATTGTGTTATCATTGCTTTTGTTATAAAATGCAGTAAGCAAACCAATTGCGCCTTCGAATGGCTTTTCAAGCCGAAGAAGTTCGATAGCATCTGTTATTTCGAGATTGTTATCTTTGTTGAGTGCTGTGGCAAGTTCATTGATCTTTTTATCTGATTTTATCATAGTTAGATAATTTAGGACAAAGTTATAAATACCCTCAATTAGTTAAAGCTGTTTTTGAAAAATAAAAATATTATACTAATTTAGTCGTGAATTAGGTTTGACAATTAAATATTTAGATCATGAATAAAAAGTATGGAATTTATTCAAAAATTCTGATTGTTGTATTAATGGTTACAAGTCTGCTTGCTGGCTGCAAATCCGGGGGAACAAAGGCGACCAGGGAAGCTGTAACGGTTAGTGTCCCAAAAGATAATATAGCCGTAGTCGAAGATATTAAGCAGGCTGAAAAAATATTTAATGCCCTTCCGTCACCCCTGGAATCCGCCATGCTCATAAAATCAGCTGGTGCGAGGTTTGATGCTTCCTTGTTGAACCCTGTTGGCAATGGAAACAGTTACGTTACCAACAAAAGCATGGCTCTTAATCTGGGCATATACACCTGCGATCTGAGTTTTGCAAGCTTATATGAGCAGACACAACTTATTATTGATTATATGAATGCAGCCAAGAAAATGGCAGATGGGCTTGGGATACTTAAAGCAGTCGAACAGTCGCAGATTGACAAACTTGAAGAGAATATCAATAACAGTGAGGTAATAATGGAAATTGTCAGTGAGACATTTATGAATTCAAACTCTTATCTTTCTGATAATGGTCAGCCTGCAATAGCCGCAATGGTTCTTGTTGGTGGATGGTTTGAGGGTTTATATATATCAACACAACTTGTTGATATGAAAGATTTTAACGGCAATAAACTCGTAGGCAGAATTATTGATCAGAAGCTTTCTATCGACATACTTCTGAATTTGCTTGAAGGGAGCAAGGGCAATCCGGCAGTCGATGATCTTATAGTTCAGGTTAAAAAGCTGAAACTCATTTTTGATAAGATATCAATTACAACTTCAAAAGTAAGACCCGAATATGATAAAACCTCAAATGTCACGGTTCTGAAATCAGAAGTTAAGACCGATATGACACCAGCAGTTTTCAAAGAACTCTCCACAACAGTTTCAGAGATCAGAAAGACATTTGTAAATAACTAACCCCATGAGAATACTTAGACTAATTCCAATAGTAGCACTGCTTTTAGTTGCTGCAACATACAATGTAGATGGCCAGTGCAAAGCATTCGCTAAAAAGGTTTGTATTCCCGAGCTGGGAGCTTATACTCATGACGGTAACTATCACGCTGCAGTTCTTGTAGAAGGAGAGGAAGCAGAACTTTATAAAACTTTTTATTCCGATATGGAATACAGAGTGTCAGTTTGCGGTGACGACAAACTTCCCGATGTCGAATTCAGAGTTCTCGATGCAAATAAAAATGTGCTTTATTCGAATAAGGATGCAAACTATGCAAAGACTTGGGATTTCAAACTTTCATCAAGTCAGCAGCTCAAACTGGTCGTAAAAGTTAATTCTTTTAATAAACCCGGTGAAACACCCGCTAGCGGTTGTGTGGCAATAATGTTCGGATTTAAAATCAAAAAATAACCTCTTCAGGTTTAATTTATAATATTTCATCTTATCGTAGAGACAGATCTCAGATCTGTCTCTTATTATTTAACAAAAAAATTCAATGAGTCGGTTAGTGTTTAACCAGTTTTGGCGCCAGATATTTTCCAGTATAAGATTCTTTGCATTTTGCCAGATCCTCTGGTTTCCCTTCAAAAATAATAGTACCGCCATTTTCGCCGCCTTCCGGTCCAAGATCAATAACCCAGTCGGAACTCTTAATCACTTCCTGGTTATGCTCAATCAGGATAACGGAATGACCGTGATCAACCAGTGCATTGATTGATTTCAGCAATTTATTAATATCATGAAAATGCAATCCTGTTGTTGGCTCATCAAAGATGAATAATATATGGCCGCCTCCTCTTTCCTGACTCAAAAAATAGGCAAGCTTAACGCGCTGGCTTTCTCCCCCGGAGAGTGTACTAGATGACTGGCCCATCTTTATATATCCCAACCCGACATCTGAAAGGGGTTTAAGCTTCTCAATAATCCTTTTTTCATTCTTACCCGGATGTGCTTCAAAAAAGCCAATAGCCTCGTCTATAGTAAGTTCCAGCATATCAAAGATATTCTTATCGTGATACTTTACATCGAGAATATCTTTTTTGAATCTCATACCCTTGCAGCTTTCACATGTCAGTTCCACATCGGCCATAAACTGCATTTCTACTCTGATCACACCTTCTCCCTGACACTCTTCACATCTTCCCCCTTCGATATTAAAAGAAAAATGTGATGCCTTGAAATTGTTCTGGACTGAAGCCTGCAATTCAGAGTATAATTTTCTTATTTCATCATAAGCTTTAAGGTATGTTACTGGATTAGATCTGCTCGATCGCCCGATTGGATTCTGATCAACCATTTCAATCCCTGTAAGTCCTGCAACATCGCCTTTTATCTCCCTGTAGTGGCCGGGTTTTAAATTTGTACCATTGATTCGATCCGACAGCACCTTGTATAAAATGTCAGAGACAAGACTTGATTTTCCTGATCCGCTTACTCCGGTCACTGCTGTAATTGCATGAAGAGGAAATTTTACATCAATATTTTTAAGGTTATTCTCACGGGCACCCTTAACTTCAATATAGCTGTTCCACTTCCTTCTGGCCCGGGGAACAGGCACAACCAGCCTGCCACTCAAATAACTGGCAGTAAGAGATTTGTTTGCCGTTGAAAGATCAAGTCCTCCCTGATACACTACTTCACCACCCAGCCTTCCGGCTTCAGGTCCCATATCAATTATCTCATCCGCTGCTCTGATTATCTCTTCCTCATGTTCTACAACCAAAACTGAATTGCCAAGGTCTCTTAATTCTTTTAATACTCCGATGAGGAGGTTTGTATCACGCGGATGAAGTCCGATGCTGGGTTCATCGAGAATATACATTGATCCGACCAGGTTACTCCCAAGTGATGTCGAAAGATTTATTCTCTGAGATTCTCCGCCTGATAATGAGGAAGATAGCCTGTCAAGGGTCAGATAAGGAAGTCCTACATTGATCAGGAATTTAAGGCGGACGGTAACTTCCTTTATAAGTCTTTCTGAAACTTTGGTATCCGATTCGTTTAATTTGATGGAGGATATAACTTCAAGAAGCTTTCCAACAGGAAGTGAAACGAGATACTGAATTGATTTTCCGTCAATCTTAACATATCCTGCTTCTCTCCTTAAACGTGATCCTTTGCACTCTGGACAAATAGTTTTTCCACGGTAACGACTTAGAAGAACCCTGTACTGAATTTTAAATTTCTTCTCTTCTAGATACTCGAAAAACTTATTAATACCATAAAAATATTTGTTCCCTTTCCATAAAAGTTCTTTCTGACCATCGGTCAGTTGATATATAGGCTTGTGAATCGGAAAGTCGAATAGTGAGGCATTCTCAATGAGGCGCTCTTTCCACTTTTTCATTGTTTCCCCTTTCCAGCAAACAATAGCATCCTCATAAACAGAAAGATTTTGGTTTGGAATTACAAGGTTTTCATCTATTCCGATAACCTTGGAATATCCTTCGCAAACAGGACAGGCACCCAACGGATTATTAAAACTGAAGAGGTACTCTGTGGGCTCTTCAAACTGTATACCATCTTCCTCAAATTTATTTGAGAAACTTTCTCTCCTGACTTCCTTATCTGCCAGTACAACTACCTGGCAATATCCTTTCCCGGTCTGAAATGCGGTCTGTGCTGAATCAGCAGCACGGCTGAAACTGTCAGCTGAATGGTCAATAACAAGCCTGTCAATAACTATGTTAATCTGTTGACCTGGCTTAAATCTTTTTAGATTGTCCGTTTCATCAGTCCTTATAAGTTCTCCTTCCGATTCTATGCGGTTAAAACCCTGTTTTTCCAGAAATGAAAAATACTCTGATACCTTTATGTTTTCAGGAATCTCAGAAGATGCAGTAACTATTACTTTGGTACCAACTGGCATTCCTGCCAGGAAGTCAACAATATCATCAACACTATGTTTTTTAACTTCTTTACCCGAAACAGGCGAGTAGGTGCGCCCTATTCTGGCAAACATCAGCCGCAGATAATCATATATTTCTGTTGAAGTTCCAACGGTTGAACGCGGGTTCCTGGAATTTACTTTCTGCTCGATTGCAATAGCAGGAGGGATGCCGTTGATGAAATCGACCTCCGGCTTGTTCATTCGTCCCAGAAACTGGCGGGCATACGATGAGAGACTCTCAACATACCTCCTTTGTCCTTCTGCATATATTGTATCAAACGCCAGTGATGATTTTCCGGATCCTGACACCCCTGTTATTACAACCAATTTATTTCTGGGAATTTTGAGACTGACATTATTCAGATTATGTACCCTTGCCCCTTTAATTTCTATATAACCCTCCATATCTGATCCTCGTCAAATTTTGTTAATTTTCTGTTAATTCTCAAAAGTAATACTTTCAAATCAAAATAATTGCTTTCTTTGTAATTGTAACATTTACTAACTAAAAACAGACAGCCTATAAAACATCTCTACTCTAGTTAATTTAAAGAGTGAGCTATGAATAAACTGATTTCCGATTATGAACTGATTACCAGGTTCATAAAAGGCGAAGAGGCCTGTTTTGAGAAACTAATCCACAGACATAAGAACAAAGTTTTCGCGTATATAAGTCTTTATATCCGCGATCTGGCTCTTGCTGAAGATATCTTTCAGGATACCTTTCTGAAGGTTATTCAATCTGTAAAAGCAGGTAAATATTCCGATAACGGGAAATTTATCTCATGGGTAATGAGGATTGCTCATAACCTTATTATAGATCATTTTCGCAGGATAAAGCAGATGAATACGATCTCGAATGATAACTACGAGTCTGACCTGTTTAACTCAAAATCGTTCGCTGAAGATAATGTTGAGGATGATATGATTAAACGACAGATCCAGAAGGATATCAGGAATATGATAAGCCATTTGCCTGATGACCAGAGAGAAGTGGTTATACTTAGGCATTATGCCGGCCTTAGTTTTAAGGAGATTGCCGACATAACAGATGTAAGTATAAATACAGCGCTTGGACGTATGAGATATGCACTCATAAACATGAGGAGAATCATGGTTGAGAAAAATATCAGCCTGACCCTGAATTGAAATTTAATTGTTAAGCAGAATTTTACTAATAACGCAATAATAATTAGCCGGGGCCGTTTTCAAATAAAATGAAAACATGAAGCCTATGGTATTAATTTCTACTCAATTTATCACTTTAAAGGAAATCAAAGTTGAAAACACCGATCTTATTGAGGATGCATGGGGATTTAACTCAGAATTCTGCGACGTGATTGACCTACTCCGGCAAATTGAACCAATACCGGAGCAATGTTTGACAACAAGCCTGATTAAAAAGATCAGGAAAATAGTTTAGAAGTTTTAAAAATTACAAATGAAGGGTGTCAGAAATTGATACCCTTTTTTTTATGACTGGTTTATGAAATAGATGGAATGACACGCAGCTACACCGGCTGTTTCGGTTCTCAGCCTGCTGTGACCAAGATGAGCGTTCAAAAAACCTTTTTCTGATGCCGATTCAATCTCATCATTGGAAAAATCGCCTTCCGGACCAATTAAAATTACCGCATCGTGATTCTCTGAATAGATATCTGATATCTTGCTCCTCTTTATCAAATTGTTACAATGTGCGATCATCAGTATGCCGGCATTATCAGCATTGATGAAATCCGTGAAATTACATGGGTCATTAAGTACAGGTCGGGTTGCCTTAAGGGATTGTTTCATTGCAGAAATGATAATATTTGAAATCCGCTCTTTTTTTATTCCACTCTTCTCAGTGTTTCTGCATATCAATGGAGTTATTTCATCTATACCTATCTCAACACTCTTTTCAATGAACCACTCAAATCGCTCGGGATTCTTTAATGGCGAAATTGCAATATGCAGATGATAATTTCTTTTTTCGAATCCTGATATTTTATCTGTTATCTGTATTATACACTTTGCCTGATCAGGAACAGCAATAATACCATGATACAGATTGCCGTTGCCGTCAATCAACCTGACTTCCGACCCTTTCACCATCCGCAAGACTCTTATAATATGTTTTGACTCATTAGGATCAAGAGTGTATGAATCATCATTAATATCCGGCGCATAAAATATCTGCATATTAAGTTTTATGCAAAAATAGATAAATTGATTTAACCTTTGAGTGCCTTTGTGAAAACCTTTATGTTTCTTCGTGGTGAATAAAAATTTGAATAAAAACATATTAGTTATGAAGATCGGTCTTATCTCCGATACGCACGGGTGGATACATCCACGACTTTTTACGCATTTTTCTGATTGCGACGAAATATGGCATGCGGGTGATATTGGCAACCTGGAAACGGCCGATAAACTGTCTGCCTTTAAGCCTCTGAAAGCGGTTTATGGTAATATTGATGATGTTCTGGTGAGGAGAGCTTTCCCGGAAAATCTAATATTTATGGTTCAGGAAGTAAAAGTCTGGCTCACTCATATAGGAGGAACTCCTGGTCATTACGACCGGCGCGTATTACCCTTTCTATATGAAAATCCTCCTGATGTTTTTATTTGTGGTCATTCACATATTGCAAAGGTAATGAATGATAAGAAAGCAGGTTTACTATACATAAATCCTGGTGCCGCAGGTTACAATGGATTTCATAAGTTCATGACAGCTATAAGGTTCCAGATAGATGGGAAAGACATCCATGATCTTGAACTAATTGAACTTGGTGAGAGAGGCAGGTCTATTTAACAAGGCCGTTCAGGTCGATTGAGCTATCCTCAACCTTATTATCCGAAAGTCTCTTAAGGAATTTACCCAGACGATCTTCAACTGAAATCATATATGTATAAGGAACTTTTGTATTAGATTGTGGATCTTTCCTATCATTGATCTTTGTCTTTGCAATTATTGTATTGTAGTTATTGTTGCCCGACTGTGTCATCATTACACCCTTGAAATATGAGAAGTAATACCATGTAGCCTGGTCTGCTTTAAGGTAGATATCTATCATATCTCCTGATCGTCTTCTCTGAATCTCAACATTTCCGTCTACATAAACATTTACAGGTTGTGTCCCGATAAATCCGATACCAATTTTACCAGTTGAGCGGAACGATGATGTTGCTTCATTCCAGACTAGTTTTACATCGTTCAGAAGTAGTTTATAATTAAATTCTTTCGGAAGGTTTTTGGTTCCGCCAAACAGGTCCATGTCTTGCTTAAGCTGAGTGGCAACACCTACACCTAATAAATCTTTCATCCCTTTATTACTAAGATCTGAATTCAGATTCACCGGTTTAAGCAATGGCATCATCCTTATCTCATCTGCCATAACTTTAAGTGCTTCGGATGAAAAATAAAATTCAAGACCGAGGATTGCATCAATGCTTACCTTCCCTGAATCGAGTCCGTGAATTACTTTCCCTGCGCTTGTAAGCTTAACCAGATCGAGTTTTGTGCCCAGATCTATCGCCCCCTCTCCCGATAGCACACAGAAGTTTTTGTCAAAAGCTACCATGTTTCCGGGCAGGGTCTGATCAATTAGTTTTTCACGGGAGGTAATCAGGTACCTTCCTTTTGCTTTTTCATAAAAGAGCCAGCCATTGGCGTTGACTATTGCAACATCGGACCAGGATTTTTGTGCTGAAAGGAAGGCGGGGTAGATATGTATTGAATCAAGATTGATGAATGAACCTGAATAAACAAGATTGTCATTCATATCTCTCGGCTTCTCACTGATAGGTATCATAACATTTTTAGGATCGATCTCAGATTTGAATTTAACTGTATAGCTTGTGAATGATTTACAGTTTTGAATTATACCTGCTGACCCGGTAAATGTAAGGTTATCGGCTCTTGCTGAAAGTGAAACATCACCTGTAAAGCTGAATGCCTGACTCAGCATGAATTTTGGAGACTGGGGAATGAATCCCCTTGCGTATGTCGTAGCGGTATCTACCTCTAACTGCGGGAAATTAATTTTCTGGACTTCTTTATTCTCATCAACATAATCATATACTGCACTGCCGGTATATCTTTTAGACGATTCAATATCGATTTTCGCAGAATGCAGTATATGCTTATGATTAAGAGCAATAAGCGCATCCTGCATAGTCTGGATCTTTGCTCTCCTGTTAATGGTAATTTTACCATTTGGAGGCTGAATAAGTGCATCGGCAATATGGATATAATTTATATTTTCCGCTTCAATGTATTCCTGATCAAGATGATAACTTCCCTTCCATGACGAGAAAGCTACTGTATCAGAAAGACTACTGGTAGCCATAAATGTCGGCTTATCAAGCCGTCTGAAATCAAGCTTAAGCAGATTATCAGAAGTAAGCAGAGGTGTATTGGATTTACCTTTCTGTTCCATGTTGAGAATCCTTGTATCCATGTTATATGTAAAATCTGTCATGGTACATATGTACTGGATCTCAGGGAATTTAACTACTGAGGAGTCGGTATTCAATCTGAAGCGTGCGAGTTTTTGATCAAAATTGATTTCGGTATTGGCATCTTCAGCGATAAACGAATAACCGCTCGTTGAAAGTGATTTAAGCGTATAATCAGCAGTGTCTGCTTTTATCGCATTTGATGTAAAGCTGAAAAGTCTGGAGGTGATCCGCGAATCAGATAAATTCAGGATCCCCGTCCCTTTCAATACTTTTGGGAACAGTGATAATCTGCCATCAAGGGTTGTTCCGTTCTCAAACATATTGAATGTTTTACCTTCTGCGGTTGATGCAATCCATTCGTCTTTAACAGTCAGCCATTTGATGGCAACATCTTTGCTGTTCAGATCAGGAAATATACCTGAGCCATCTTTCACAATATTGAAAGAAGATGCCTGGGTAATCATTGAATCAGGAAAGAATTTAAATTCATCGGATACAGTTGTAGAGGTAAGATGCTTCAATGACCCACTCCCTGTTAATCCTTTGTTACTCATGCTGAGAGCATTATATAAGATACCCCTGCTCTCGTAGACTTCAACGCCTTCAGGAGGGATGATCATATTAAATCCAAGAGAGTTATTATCCTGAATGACAAGGTATTGCCTCATAGGCTTGAGTATGTTTCCGCCCACAAATTCACCTGAAAGGTTCATATCCTGGTGCGTATAATGATCAATATTTTCATAAGTGAAAGGATCAACCTTGAAATAGAAATTCTTTTGCTTGTATACCCCTTCCAGGCCCGGTATCTTATCATAGAAAATATATGAGTAAGTTGATGCGTTAATGATTGGATATTGCTTGAGGCTCTTCAGTCCTGACTTGTTGTTCGGATTATCTATGTACAGCTCTCCGGTTCCAAGTTGGATCATATTATCAACGCTCGATACAATCGGATTGCCAAGTTTATCCTTTTTGTCGGTTTCAACAGAAATTTTAATGGAATCTATTTTTTGTAGCCTGATCTTAAAGGTGTCATAACTGAATGCAAATTTATGTCCGAATACGGTAAAGAGACCTGCCTGGACGACACCATCGAAATAGATGTTCCTGTTTTTACCGATCGTTAATTGTTTGTTATAAGGATAAATAGCAACTTTCTGTGAATCGCTCAACAATACGCCGGAAACCCCGTTGACCATGAGACCATATTTTTTGAGATCGAGCACAGCATTATTGGTAGGAGCTTTTGTTTCGCTTACAATATCAAGTATGTCATAGTCCTTTCTCCTAGCATATGAATCAAGAAAGTCTTTAGTCTTTTTCTTAATCGTTACCTCATTATTAATACGATCATAGAATACGAACCCTTTATTTGCCATATCAATACATAAACCGGTAACTGCCTCCTCAGGTTTGTCGAGCCATTTGGCAAATTCGCTGACGGGAAATGTCTGTGAGTAGAAGTACTCTGCAAATTTTGTGAGTCTGTTAAGGGGATGGTAATCGTCTAATCCCATCAATTGAAGGAAATATTCCGAATTGAAAAAAGAGGTCGATTCAAACTCAGCCTTACCGAGTGAAGCTCCCCTTGCATGCGAGAGAACGATTTTGGATTCATTCATATTCCATGACAGATATTCAAAATACATATCCAGGTTATGAAATGAATCGAAATATGGGCTCTTTGAAATCGGATTGCTTGTACGGAAAAGGTTGACTTGCCTGGTGTCAGCAAAATACGAGAATCCAAGGTTTGAATGATATATTGAATCCTTATCAAGATATAGTGACATGGAAGCTTCCTGACTGTTTAATCCGGTCTTGGAGAAAAGGAATTCTTTAGATCTGATCCTGAGATAAAGAGTATCATTACGAAAGAGAGTAATTTTAGCAGGATCTGCATTTTTCCCGGTACCCTTCACGTTGGCACCTTCAAAAGCCATCCCGCCTTCATAATTCACACCCTTGTAAAAGTTTTTAATTTTGAATTCTTTTAAATATGTCTCGAAGCGTGGGAAAGTGGCCTTTTCTTTATTTGTAAAAGTGATAGCCTGATCGACAAGCAATCCTTTAACAGGTGTTTTAAAATATGTTGAATGGGTGAGACTTGCCGAATCAATGCTGAAACTGCTTTTTGCCATATTGATAGTGAAATCAGTGAATTCGGCAAAAACATCTTTTCGAAGATATCCCGCTTTTTCCCATGTTATCATTCCTTTGGTCCCCCTGAATTGCTGCAGTTCAGGAAAATAACTTCCGGTGACATTATAGATTTCCGTACTGTCTTTCTGAGAATAGCAGGTAAGGGTAGCATTAGCAACTGTAACATATATTGCCGTATCGTGAAGGAATTTCAGGGTGTTACTCTTTACTTTCCATTTAACACTGCCTGATTGGAAGAGAACATTCTCTCTGACCATGAGAGAACTGTTAATGAAATATTTATCAATTTTATCGTTTGTAAAGGTATTGCTGAAAGCTATTTCACTCAAACCATCGAGCCAGTTGATAAAAAAGGATTTGTCATGTTTGTATTCAATAAAATAATTCAATGTCAGCAGAAAATCATTAAAGTGGGGGATTGGTCTGATTTGTCTTGAGGAGAGCTGGCTTGAGACATTGACTATCCTGTCCACAATATCCTGACTGAAAGCTGCGCTGTCCCATCTTGAAAGGAACTTATTAAGATTTGCAGACTGATCGGGATTAAGGTTCGGTCCCATGAAAGCAATCAGTTCGGTTCTGAACTTCGCTGCTTCACCTGAAAATGCCGACTTCGTCTGAGAATGTAATAAACCGGTCGATATTAACAGGAGTACCTGAATAATAAATAGCACTTTTTTTATCATGTACTGACCGTTAAGATATGTTAGTTACATAGAGTTACACAGAGATGCACAAGGTTACACTGAGTAAAGATTTCTCTGTGGTTCTCTTTGTCTTCTCTGCGTTTCTCTGTGCAAGTTCTTATCAAAATTAATATTGATATTTAAAATGCTTCGACTATTGCTGTGAAATCTTCTTTCTTAAGAGCAGCACCGCCAATCAATCCGCCATCAACATCTGGTTTTGAGAATATTTCTGCTGCGTTCGATGGCTTACAACTGCCTCCATAGAGAATAGGAAGTTTTTTTGCACAATCATTGCCATATTTCTCCTTAACAAGGTCGCGGATAAATTTATGCATTTCCTGAGCCTGGTCAGGAGTTGCGGTGAGCCCAGTCCCTATAGCCCATACTGGTTCGTAAGCAATGACAATCATATCCATCTGCTCCTCAGTAAGACTAAATAGCCCTTCCTGTAACTGTCTTTTTATAATCAGGAAATGCTGTCCTGCTTCCCTTTCATCCTTGACCTCACCAATACAGAAAATAACTTTCAGACCGCTGTTAAGAGCGAGCAGAGTTTTCTTATTGATAAGTTTGTCATCCTCATGATAATAGGATCTGCGTTCAGAATGGCCAAGTATAACATATTGAGCCCCGGTGCTTTTTACCATCCATGCTGAAACTTCTCCGGTATATGCACCGGAAGCTTCGGAGGCGCAATTCTGGGCACCAAGAGCTATCTTGCCATGTTTAAGAATATCTGCGATACCTGCGAGGTGTATAAATGGAGGACAAAGAATAACCAATGCCTTTTCTGAAGGTCTTTCTTTAAAATATTTCTCAATTGACCCTGCAAATTTGATGCCTTCTGCCAGATCCATGTTCATTTTCCAGTTACCTGCAACAATCTTCTTTCTCATATAAGTTAAAGTTTAAAATGAAATATTATTTAAAAGTACTCAATTTTACAATGCAAGGAAATCTAATGATTAATCTTCTCTGCAAACCATGGTTCCTTTGGAAGATTTGCCCATGACCATTTTCCAACAATTATGCCATCCTTAAGTAAAAGATAGCCGGGGTTTGCTCTTATCATTGTCTTTAATGTTGTTTCATCAGCAGAACAAAATGTCAGCCCGTTCTCATAGCTTCCTGCTTCATCTTTACCTGAAGACGTAAGTATATAAAAGTTAATACCGTTAGCCATACAGTAATTCCCCAGCCTGAATCCACTGAGAAGTGATTCATGTTTTGCCTCTGATAGTTTTTTGGATACCATTAGAACAGAATATCCGTGATAGGTTAAAATTTGTTGGGTAAGATCTTCACCCTTTAAATTGTTTAAAGAAAAATCGTGTATCGGTGGTTTATATCCTTTTTTTATCAGGACAGATTTCTGATCCACAAACTTCCAGGATGTATCACTTGCAGGATAATTGCTTACGTTAAATTCCTTTCTTGTCCCATTCTTTTCATAAATAAATGTTGTGCTATACACGTCACCCTGAACTCCTTCAGGAATAGCCATCTTATCTGCAATTTTGACCCCTGTTTTATAAGGAAGAAAGTCGATCATTGGCAGATATCTTAAGTTTACCAATGAAAAAACAACAAACAGGATGACACTTGTAATAATGATAATCCATTCTTTTGTTCTGCTAAATATTTCTTTAGGGTGATTTTTTTCCGTAAGAAGCATTATTAGCAAGAAAAACAAAATAATGTTCTTGCCAAATGTTTGCCAGTTGGAGAGATGAATTGCATCACCAAAACAACCGCAGTCCGAAACCGGGTTTGTCAGGGCGAGAATGAAAGTAACCGGTGTAAAAATTACAAGAAGTATAAAAACCCCCTTTAACCCGGTTTTAAACCTTATCCCGGTAAGAACAGAAAATCCGGAAATAAATTCTGCAGTACAGAGCAAAATTGCTAGGATGAGACTGAAAGTATTAAGAAAGCCTATATGGAAAGCTTGAAAATAATCATGAAATTTATACGCTGACCCCAGAGGGTCAACTGCTTTAACTACTCCGGAGAATATAAATACCAGGCCAATTATAATCCTGGAAATAATCCTCAGTATTTTCATATTATATGAATTTCTTATCCCTTAAAACATTCAAGGTCAGATCAAATATTTTGTCCGGGCTATGCATCACTCCATCAGATTTACTGCAATCAATAACTGAAAGACTGTCATCCGATTCAGATACCCTCAGGTATAAATCTCTTACTTTCTTTTGAAATACCATACTTTCTTCGTGAATATCTCTTGTTCCGTTGAGGTAATCACGGTCATTTCCAGTTCTTGTTTTTGTCAGGTTCTTTTCAGTAAAAGTGAAAGGTACATCCAGAAAAATGTTTAGATCAGGTTTAGGAATGGAAAAATGTACAAATTCGAGTGATATTATCCATTTCATCAGTCTGTCCTGGTCTTCTTTTTCTGTCAGTTTTGCGCACTGGTAGGCAATATTCGAATATGTGTACCTGTCGAGAAGAACATATTTCCCCTGCTTGAGCCAGTTACTTATCATTTCCGAAGCATCCTTCCTGTCACCCGCGTAGAGCATTGCAACGAGATACGGATCAACTTCCTTAAGTGATCCGAATTCTCCTCTGAGGAACCGAGAAATCAGCTCTCCGAAATATGGTGTTTCGGTGCGTGGAAAGTGCAAATATTCACAATCATACCCCTTCTTAAGGAAAAAATCTCTTAACAATTTTATTTGCGTTGATTTGCCTGCTCCATCAACTCCTTCAATGACAAAAAGCTTCATTATCCGTTCGATTTCATTCAGTACAAATGTAATAAGCAGAGGGCAAAGATGAAAATGTATAGAGTGTTTTAATTATTTCATTAATTTCGGCTATTCATAAAAACAATGTTTCAGGATAAACCAAGATATATTAATGCAGGGGGTAAGTTGATTGACCTGTCAGTTCCCAGGGTGATGGGGATACTGAATATTACTCCCGATTCTTTCTATTCAGGCAGCAGGTACAATTCAGATAGTGAGATATTAAACGCTGCTGCGGATATGTTAAAAGATGGCGCTGACATACTTGATGTTGGAGCCTGTTCTTCCAGACCCGGTGCAAAGGAAATCACCTTAGAAGAAGAGGCACTCCTCCTCCTTAAGGCAGTGAAATTAATAATCAGGGAATTCCCTGATGCAATCATCTCCGTGGATACATTTCGTGCTGATATTGCAAGGGAGGCTGTAGTTGAATGCGGAGCCAGGATTATAAACGATATATCAGGTGGTGAAGCTGATAAGAATATGTTTAAGGTTGTGGAGAAACTGAATGTCCCGTATATTTTGATGCATATGAAGGGGGATCCCCGCACAATGCAGAATTCGCCAGTTTATGAGGATATTGTGGCAGATATACTTAAATGGTTCGGTGAACGGATTTTCAGACTAAACTCGGTTGGCGTAAAGGATATTATTATTGATCCCGGATTTGGATTCGGTAAGACAATAGAACATAATTTTGAGCTTGTAAGGCGTTTAGGTGATTTTTCAATTGCCGGATTACCATTGCTTGCAGGATTATCACGCAAATCGACGATCTGGAAGACTCTCGGCATAACTGCCGGTGAAGCGTTAAACGGCACGACTGTTTTAAATACAATTGCCCTGATCAACGGAGCTGACATTCTCCGGGTTCATGATGTTAAGGAAGCCGTTCAGGTTGTAAAACTTTATGAACAAATTAAATTTTCCTGATTACTTATTCTTAATTATAAAATTGATATCTATGATGCTTTATAAATGAACCTTGAACCTTCTTATTATGCCCTTTCATATAACAATACTCGATATTATTGACATTCTTCTGGTTGCTATAGTACTGTTCCAGCTGTACCGTCTGATCAGAGGTACTGCTGCACTTAGTATCTTCCTGGGAATTTTTTTCATTTACATTTTCTGGCTGGTTGTAAAAGCTTTGAATATGGAGCTGATCAGCGCCCTGCTCGGACAGGTAATTGGTGTGGGCGTAATTGCTATTATAATTGTGTTCCAGCAGGAAGTTAGAAGATTTCTTCTTGTTATTGGAAATAAGTATATTACGCGCAGCAGGTTCTCTTTCAGTAGGTTTTTCTCCATGGCATCAAATGAACCTGGAAGCCCAAGGGAAGCGGAGGAGATAGTGAAAGCCTGCGAACGGCTTGCTTTAAAGAAAACCGGGGCTTTGATAGTGATAGGGAGAAAAAGTAGTCTGGATCTCTTTTCAGAAGGAGGAGAAATATTAAAAGCAAGGATAAGTGCGGAATTGCTTGAAACAATATTTTTTAAAAATACTCCTTTGCACGATGGGGCTGTGCTTATCGAGGGTGGATTGATCCTGGCTGCCAGATGTCCTTTACCTGTCACTGACCAGATGACCCTGCCACCCCGGTTCGGAATGAGGCACCGTGCTGCCATTGGTATGTCGGAACATTCTGATGCCCTGATAGTTGTTCTCTCTGAGGAATCAGGTTTCATTTCAGTAGTTGACAATGGTGAGATAAGAGAAAATATAACACCGAATGATCTGAGGAATATCCTGCTGATGGAGAAGGTTTGGTAGTAAAGTCCATAAAGTCTATAAAGTCCATAAAGTCCATAAAGTCCATAAAGTCCATAAAGTCCATAAAGTCCATAAAGTCCATAAAGTCCATAAAGTCTGTAAAGTCTGTAAAGTCTGAAGAGTATGTAGGGCTATTAGGTAATAAGGAAATGAATTTTTGGGGATAAAAGACTTTTAGGACCTTTCTGACATTCCATTCATATACTTGATAATTATTTATTTATTGTGTAAATTTGGTTCACGATGATGTGATTTCTAAACTCTTAAACCATGAAGTCTAAATTTCTTAAGCTAAACAAAGGCGATTTTATTAATGGAATAATTGTTGCCATTTTTTGCAGTTTCATTACCGGCTTATATCAGGTAATAGCAAACGGAGGTGCTATTAACTGGATTACATTAAAGCCAGTTGTAATTGCATCAGTTGGTGCCGGAGTATCTTATCTGACTAAAAATCTTCTATCTAATTCAAAGGGACAGTTCATGAAGGGAGAGAGGTAAACCTCACCCCCTCACGTCCCCCGGTTCCAGGAGGGCGGGGGAGGCTAATTCATTCAAATACCTGCGAATTTGACTGATTACCAGGTCCTCATTTTCAAGAACTTCTTCATTAGTAAACCTGATTACTTTTATTCCAAAATGTTCAAGGTGACCAGTTCGGCCGTCATCATCTACTCTTGTTTCTTCCGTATCATGAATTTCACCGTCAACTTCTATAACAAGTTTCAGCTTATGACAATAAAAGTCAGCGATATAAAAATCAACAGGATGTTGTCTCCTGAATATAAATCCTGTGGATCTGAATTTTTTAAGATGCTTCCAAAGCATCTGTTCAGCCTCAGTTGGATTCTTTCTCATCTTCTCCGTCAATCTAAATAGAACAGGTTTTGCCCCGAAATACATGTCTCTGGTTACAGATCTACGTAAGTACACCATACATTTCTTAATTACAGATAGTTAAAGCCCCTCCCTCCTGGGGGAGGAGTTTGGGGAGAGGCTTATGAATGGTTAATTTCCACCTTCAACGGAAATTATTCAGTAGAGGCCTTATAACTCAAACTTCATCAGCGTCTCAGCATCTTTTATATAAATCTTATCTCCCGCAATAACAGGATATGAATATATTGCTGTTTCCGAAACCTTGTATTTTTTTACTTCATTATAGGCCGCAGGGTCAGGTTTAAGAATTATCAGGTTATCAGTGGCTGTTAAACCTATAATTACCGGACCACAATCCACGATTGTTGAAAAATCGCTGTTTACAGCATTATCAATCCATGCAGTTTTTCCTGTCAGCGCATTAAGACAGTAGATTCTCTTCTGATCCGTAAAACCATATAGGAATCCATCTTTTAGAACGGGAGTATTCCATTTGGCCCCGACCTCGGGATTGGTCCAGAGTTCTTTTGTAATATATTCATTACCTGACTTTTCCACCTTAATTGCTTTCATTCCTGTACCTTGTCCGGTTAAAAAGATTGTTTGACCATCAATATACGGACTCACACAGTTATAATACCTCTGCTGAACAGCGGTTGGAAGCTGCCAGAGAAGTTTTCCATCTGCCAGACTAAGCGCCATCAGATTTTTTTCGGTAAACAATATCAATTGTTTTTTCCCGTCAATAGTCATAATCGAAGGGGATGAATATGAAGGACCATCACCTGACCATTTCCATTTTTCATTGCCTGTATTCATATCATAGGCAACAACCTGTCCGTCATCTTTTTTACCGATCGGCAAAATACACAAACCGTCAGTTATTATTGGCGATGCACCGGTAAAGAAAGCCGGATAAGCATTTGTTGGATTTTCTTTTCTCCATAAAAGTTTTCCTGTTTCCGCATCAACACAGGATATTATTCCGGCGGCACCGAATGCTACAACCTTCCCGTTTGAAATTGCAGGTGTACCCCTTGGACCAGGGTGTTGTGATGCCGAAGGCCCGGTGACAGCTATCGAAGGGTATGAGTTTCTCCACAGCTCTTTGCCTGTCGCCGCATCAAGGCATAGTATTACTTCATGATCAGCCTGTCGTGTATTCAGATAAAGTTTATTGCCAGCTAACAAAGGTGTCGCATCACCAAAACCCACAGTAACTTTCCAGTCCTGTTTCAGATCGGTTGGCCAGGAGGCTGGAGCTTTAAAACCTGTTACTTTACTGTCGCGGTTAATGCCCCGCCATTGCGGCCAGTCCTGAGCTAAACAATCAGCTGAGCTGATGAAAATGATGGTTATTATCACACTGATAATCAGGTTGACTTTTTTCATGATCTCTTGTTTTTATCATTAAGGACACTAATCAGTAAATTTAGTTTTAAATCAGCTGAAATGCAAAAAAAGGATTAAATTGCTGAAAGCTTTTCCGGAAAATTTTAACATAAAATACATATTTAATTTTTATGAAAAAAATTGGTCCAACAAACCGAGAGCAGATAAAGGGACGATTAGATGTTTCATTCAGGATGCTGGCAGAAATGTCTCCTGCAGGTATTCATATAACAGATCAAAACGGGAACTGTATCTATGTTAATCCTGCCTGGTGCAGAATGGCGGGAATAACTTGTGATGAAGCTTTAGGTGAAGGATGGATAAATGCAATTCATAAGGAGGATTTAGGCAGGTTAATTTCTGAATGGAAGATCTTCATGAGGGGTGAAAGTCACTGGGATAGTGAATACAGGTTTATGGATGCTACAGGAAAGATTACATGGGTATATGGTACTGCAACATTATTAAAAGGAAGAGATGGGTCCGTGGAACAAATTATTGGCTTGATAATAAATATGAATGAGCGGAAAAAATACGAGAATGAACTTAAAGAAAGCGAGGAAAGATTGAGGTTGGCAAGTGAAGCCACCGGTTTTGGTACCTATTCCTATGAATTCGAAAGCGGAAATGCCTATTATTCAAAGGAATTCCTCGATCTGTATGGACTTTCGCCAGGGGAAACTCTTAAATTAGACGGTGACCTGGTCGCCAAAGCTTTACATCCTGATGATAAGAAAAAATTTCTGAGTGAAATGCTAAAAGCTAATGATCCGCTTGGTTCCGGGATTCTTGACACTGAGTATCGTATAATAAGGACAGATGGCACAGAAAAATGGCTAAGAACACGAGGGCTTACTAAATTCTCCGGCAATAATATTACTGACAAACCCCTGAGAGCTACAGGAATCGTTCAGGACATTACCGGGAGAAAAAAAGTCAATGAAAAGTTACTTGAAAGTGAAAAACAATACCGAAACCTGGTCGAACAGGCGCCTATAGGCATTGCTATTTATCAGGATGGACTGTTTGTCTTTATTAATGCAACAGGATTAAAAATTATGGGTTGTACAGATCAGAGTGAACTTATAGGCAAACCTGCTATTTCTATCGTTCATCCTGAATCGCGTGAAGAAGTTTTAAGAAGGATGAACCTTGTTACTGCCGGAATATCTGTACCACCTATAGAAGAAAAACTTATCCGGCGTGATGGTACCGATTTTTATGCAGAAGTTACATCGGTCGCTATACTTTATAATGATAAACCGGCTGCCCAGGTATTAGTTAAGGACGTTTCAGACAGAAAGAAAGCTGAGAAAGAGCTTCTCGAAAGCGATTCAAAATATCGTTTGCTTTCTGAACAAAGTGGTATTGGCATCGGACTTTTTTCGCCGGAAGGCAAAATAATATTTTTTAATGAACAAGCCCTCAGGAATATTGGTGGCATATCAGGAGAATATAAAGGCAAAACACTGACAGAAGTATTTGGCAAAAAGACAGGTAAGGAGTATGCAGCCCGGATCGTTAAAGCGATCAAAACCGGAAAACATTACGATTATGAAGATTGCATTGATACGCCACTGGGGAAATACTGGTTTTTGTCAAATCACACAAGAATTTGCGATTCTGACGGTCATGTAATTGGTGTTCAGGTTGTCTCCCAAAATATAACCGAACTGAAAAGAGTAGAGGCCGCCCTGAAACAGGCAAGTGAATATAACAGAAGTCTGATCGAAGCAAGTCTTGATCCATTGGTGACAATAGGATCCAACGGTAAAATTCTGGATGTCAATAAAGCAACACAGGAAATTACCGGCTACAGTCGGCAAAAACTCATCGGAACAGATTTTTCTGCATATTTTACTGATCCTGCAAGGGCTCAGTCAGGTTATCAGGAAGTTTTTTCCTCCGGTTTTGTACGTGACTATGCCCTTGAAATAAAACGCAAAAAGGGCGGAATTGTCCCGGTGCTTTATAATGCAACTTTGTATCGTGGTGAAGAAGGGAAAGTCGCAGGGGTATTTGCAGCCGCCAGGGATATATCAGAGCTTAAGAAAGTTGAAGATGCCCTTAAGAAAAAGGAAGCCAATCTCAGATCACTGATTGAAAATTCTGACTGGAGTATCTGGTCGATTAACCGGAATTTTGATCTTATTGATGCCAATTCAACTTTTATTGAAAATTTTAAAACCGGAACAGGTCGGGCTCTGGCAGTTGGAGATAATGTAACAGATGGTTTGCCTGCTTCAATTAAAAAGGATTGGATAAAGTATTACAAAAAGTGTTTATCAGGGGAACATTTCTCTATTCAAACCTATACTCAGCCTCCAATAGGACTCTATTACATGAATTACAGTTTTAATCCTATCACGACAAAGGAGGGTGAGGTGATAGGTCTTACGATAATCGGACAAAACATTTCAGATCTTAAAAAGACTGAGGAAAAACTTAAACAATCAGCAATTGAACTCAGGGAATTATCGAGACATATCGAGGAATTGATGGAAACTGAAAGAACCCAGATTGCACATGACCTCCATGATGATCTCGGACAAAAACTAACAGCCCTGAACATGGATATCTCCTGGCTTAGATCAAGGATAGGGGTTCAGTCACGGACCGTTGAGAATAAAATGACGGGAATGTCACAATTGCTGAATGACTCATTCGAAAGTCTGCATAAAATATCTTACGGATTAAGACCTGGTATTCTGGATAATCTTGGTCTTTATCCTGCTATTGAATGGCTTCTTTCTGAGTTTAAGAAATCGACAGGCATAAATTACAGTCTCTCCTTTGCGCCAAAAGAAAAAGAGATAGACAATAGGTTATCGCTGGTCGTTTTCCGGATAATACAGGAATCCCTTACTAATGTTGCCAGGCATTCCCGTGCAACAAAAGTAGCGGTTAAACTAAAACTGGACGATGAGAGACTAAAACTTCTTGTGATGGATAATGGAATCGGATTTGACGGTGAAATCTTAAAGAACCGTCAGTCATTCGGACTTCTCGGTATGCAGGAAAGGGCAAGATCTTATGGCGGCGAAGTTACAGTCAGGGGAAAAGTAGGAGAAGGAACAGTAGTGACTATGGATCTTCCCTTAAAAAAATTCAATAACTGAATGTCCTTTTAATCTGTAAATACCATTATGATAAAAATCCTTATTACCGATGATCATCCTATAGTGCGTCAGGGCATAAGACAGATACTTGAAGATGACAAATTTCAGAGATTTGGACAAATTGAAGAGGCTGTTAACGGAAAAGAACTACTTGAAAAAATCAAAAGTGCGTTTTTTGATGTTATCCTTCTCGATATCTCATTGCCCGGAAGAAGCGGTCTTGAAATATTGGGTGAAGTGAAGAAAATTGCCCGCACATCTGCGGTTTTAATTCTAAGCATTTACCCTGAAGAACAGTATGCCATAAGAGCAATAAAACTGGGTGCATCAGGTTATCTGAACAAAGCAAGTGCCCCGGAGGAGTTAATTGAGGCCATAATAAAAGTATCAGAAGGAGGTCGTTATCTGACTTCTTCATTAACTGAAAGTATTACAATTAATTTTTTCAACGATGATAAACCTTTGGGTGATAAATTATCTATCCGTGAGCTTGAAGTTATTACACTTCTTGCAGAAGGAAAAACTTTAAGCAATATTGCTACCGACTTATCGCTCAGTCCTAAAACTATAAGTACATACCGTGAAAGAATCCTTGCAAAACTAAATCTGAAAACCACTTCTGATATTATAAGATTTGCTATAAAAGAAGGTTTGGTTTAAGGTGCCGCCTGTCGCCATAGATATACATATTTACCTGCCGTTTCAACCGGTCTGTAGTCAAATCCCCTACAGAATTATCAGTTTATCCCCTACACGTGATTTTGTTATTAATCAGTAACTTACTCTCCAAAGTTGAAAGTTGATTTACCTGTGATAAGAGGAGAAGAGGACCTGTGTTTTTAAATCGGGTTCTTCTGATTAGGCATTATTGTTGACTGAAAATGATTGTGTATGATTTCACTCGATATGCATACCGTGATTTTAAGTTATGTGATTACTGATCTCGTAAGCACTGTCGTAATACTTTTTCTTTGGATTCAGAACCACAAACACTTCGCAGGTATCACATTATGGTTGTTGGATTTTGTCTTGCAGACAGTTGCCCTGATACTTATAATTTCAAGAGGAATTATGCCCGACCTGGTATCCATGGTTGTATCCAACGCTATGGTAATAGGAGGTGGTATCTTAGGACTTATTGGTCTTGAACGGTTTGCCGGATTGAAAATCCGTAATCTTCATAATTATATTCTTCTGGCAATCTTTGTCATTATACATTTTTGGTTTACATCTGTCCGTCCTGATCTTTCAATAAGGAGTCTGAACACTGCCGCAGCAATGCTCATATTGTTCATCCAATACTCTTGGTTTGCCCTCCTCAGAGTATCACCGAAAATGCGAAAACAGACGTGGGGAATCGGAGTGGTTTTTATTGGATTCAGTATAATTTCCGTAATCAGGATCGTTCAATTTTTCCATAACAGAAACGTTTCGGTCGATTATTTTAATTCAGGAGAATTTGAAGCAGTTGTTATGTTAGTTTACCAGATGCTTTTCATCCTTCTCACTTACAGCCTGGTACTGATGTTCAATAAAAGGCTGTTTATTGATCTTGCTTTACATGAAGAAAAATTTTCAAAGGCTTTTCATAACTCCATAAATTCAATTACTCTCACACGCCTGTCTGACGGAATGATTATAGAAGCTAATGCAGGTTTTCTTAATATCACAGGTTATAATCCTTCAGAGATTCTGGGAAAAACAATAATTGACCTTCATTTCTGGGATGATGAGGAAGAAAGGAAAATTATGGTGGAGGAGGTTTTAAAAACAGGTAAAATAGTTGAGAAGGAATTTAAGTTCAGAAGGAAGAGCGGAGAGATTATTACAGGACTTCTCTCAGCGGGGATAGTAAGCATAAATGATGAAAACTGCATTCTCTCGAATATAAATGACATTTCCCAACGCAAGAGAGTTGAAGCATCTTTGAAAGAGGCGAATGCAATTTTTATGGCTGCCATGGATTGCAGCCAGGCAGGTATAGCAATCGCCGATGCACCGTCAGGAAAACTGAGATACGTTAACAAAGCCGGTCTGATGATACCCGACAAGCCTGAAAATGAGTTGGTAACAGAAGTTGATATAAATAAATATGTGTCAAGCTGGCATATAAAGCATCATGACGGAACACCATTTAAACCTGAAGAGGTGCCTCTGGCCAGGGCTGTATTGTACGGAGAAACGAATAGCCGGGAATTCGTTATATCAAGAGACAATGAGGATGACAGGATTGTTCTTGCAAATGCCGCTCCGATCCTTGATGATTCAAAAAAAGTGATTGCAGGCATTGTTGTTTTCCTCGATATAACAGATAGGAAGAGGGCTGAAGATGCCCTTCGCAGGAATGAAGAAAAAACAAGAAGAATGTTTGAATTATTACCTGTAGGTGTTTCAATTATTGATGAACACCTCAATGTAATTGAACAGAATGATGCTCTCATCCGTATTGTGAAGCTCAGCAAAGATGAAATAAGCAGTAGAAAATATGATAGCCGGAAGTATTTTAACAGTGACGGAACTGAAATGGATAAAAACGAATTTCCCAGTTTACAGGTTTTAAGAGGACAACATGAGATTCTTGATAAGGAGATAGGAATTTTAATTGAGGAAGGGGAAATAATATGGACATCAGTAAGCGCAGCAACACTTCCCGGTGAAGGGGCAATAGTTGTTACCAAAGATATCACCGATCATAAACTGGCTCAAAGTATGATTCTTGAGAAAATGGAAGAACTTGAAAAGTTTAATAAATTAATGGTAGGAAGGGAGAAAAGAATGGTAGAGTTAAAACAAGAAGTAAACGAACTCTGTGCAAAAATGAATATTCCTCGGAAATATAAATCACCAATCAAAGCAAAAAAGGAAATAAGTTAATTAGGCGACAATCGACAGATGACAGGCACAAGATTAAATTATATTAAGTAAGATGAACACAAATCCGGCACATGATCTGTTTCTTCTGATGTTCAATCTTACTCAGCTTGGCGATAAAGAGTTAATTATAGAGCTTTTTATTGAAGGGATGCAGGAGATATTTAAACCTGTAGTATTTAACTATTCATTAAGTGCAGAGCAATCTTTAAATATAATATATGAGATCAGAACCAGGAAGTCTAAATATGGTGCAATTGTTACCGCCGGACCTTTGCCTTCGGAAAAAGAATTATGCGTACTCATCGCTAATTCTATCCAAATGCTTGCGGTTACTCTTGAGCATCTGGATTATGAACAAACTCTTGATAAAGAAAGGAATAAATATGAAGAAAAGGCTCTTAAAAGTCTTGATGAGTTAAAAAGGACTGTCAAAGATCTTCAGGATTCCCGGACTGCCTCAATAAATCTTATTGAGGACCTGTCAGATGAGGTCGAAAAAAGAAAAGAGGCGGAAAAGGAATTACTTCTTAAAAACCTGGTCTTTGATGAATCTATTGCAGCTAACAGTATAGCTGATATGAACGGGGTGATAAAACAGGCAAATGCATCCTTCCTGAAAATATGGGATTACATGTCTGAAGAAGAGGTTGCCGGGAGACCGATTTCCGATTTTTTCAAATATGAAAATGAGGTCACTGAAATCATGAAATCGCTTGATCAGACCGGACAGTGGGATGGTGAGGTTACAGCATTAAAAAAAGACGGTTCCTCTTTTTTTGCTAGTGGACTTGCCACTGTTATCCGAAACAAAAACGGCGAACTGATTGGCTATCAGTCTTCAGTGCAGGATATTTCTGACCGTAAGCGAACAGAAGAGGCACTGAGAGAGAACGAAGAGAGGTTCCGCCATGTCTTTGAAGATGGTCAGTTCAGTATGGCTCTGGTTGACAGGAATTTCAGATTTCTTCATGTAAACGAGGCATTTTGCAGAATGATGGGTTTTTCTGAGAATGAGCTGCAGTCATTGGCATTTAAAGATATAACTCATTCTGACCATATTGGACAGGATATAGAATATATGAATAAGTTATATTCCGGATCAATTGAGGTGTATCAGACAGAAAAACGATATATCAGGAAAGATAAAAATATAGTCTGGGGTTCAGTAAATGTCAGCTCAATCCGTGACAAACTTGGAAATTTTCAGTATTTTCTGGCTATGATCGATGATATTACTGAGCGCAAAAAAGCGGAGGAATTATTACAGCAAAGCGAAACGCTGTTACAGAGTATTATTGATAAGTCAAACTCACTGATTTATTTGGTAGATACCGAAGGGAGATTTTTAATGGTTAACGAACCTCTTCTGACCCTCCTTTCTGCTACACGAGAACAATTAATTGTTAAAGGCAGGGAGAAATTTCTTCCGAAAGAGATCGCAGATATTCATCGAAAAAATGATCTGGAAGTCCTTAATACAGGAGAAACTCAAATTTTCGAGGAAGAAAACATAGAGTCTGATGGTAAACATTTTTATCTTACTACGAAGTTCCCGCTATTTAATAGTCAACAAGAGATCTATGCTATTGGCGGCCTCTCAACTGACATAACCGAACGAAAAAATGCTGACCTGGCATTACGTGAGAGCGAAGAACGTTTTCGAAGTCTGTATGAGAATGTTACAATTGGTATATATCGGACAACACCTGAGGGACAAATCCTGATGGCAAATCCCGCACTGGTGAAAATGCTTGGTTTTGATTCCTTAGAACAACTCAAGAGTCGCAATCTTACAATGGAAGGATATGAACCTGATTATCCGCGGTCCAAATTCCTCGAGACTATAGAAAAAAGCGGTAAAATACAAGGACTGGAATCAGCCTGGAGACAGAAGAACGGAAATACTCTTCACATACGGGAAAACGCTAACGCTGTTCAGGATGATAATGGAAGGATGCTCTATATTGATGGGACTGTGGAGGATATTTCTGAACGCAAGAAAACGGAGGAAGCGTTGCGCGAAAGTGAGGACAAATTTAAGTACATATTTGAACACTCAGCACTGGGAAATTCTATAACTGATGCTTCAGGAAAAACTCATTTTAATAATGCATTTTGTGAAATGTTGGGCTACAAGTCTAAAGAGCTTGAAAATCTCAAATGGCAGGATTTTACTCATCCTGATGATTTTGAAATAACTCAGAAAGTTGTAGATTCACTAATATCACAGGAGGCAGACTCCCCACGGTTTATAAAAAGATATCTCAGGAAAGACGGCTCAATAATGTGGGCTGATGTTTCTACTTCTCTCCGTTATGATACAGACAATAAACCTGTTTATTTCATGACTACGATTAATGATATTACTGAACTTAAACTTGCAGAGGAAATACTCCGGAATGACGAAAAACGTTTCAGAGAATTGATCGAAGCATTGCCTCAGCTTTACTGGACATGCAGAGTTGATGGACCATGTGATTATCTTAGTAAACAATGGATCGAATACACTGGAATACCTGAGTCAGAACAATTGGGGTACGGATGGCTGAAACAGATCCATCCTGAAGATAAAGAAAAAACAATTTCAGATTGGAATGAAAAAGTAAAAACCGGTAATACCTTCGATATTGAATTCAGGATCAGGCGCTATGATGCGGAGTATCATTGGTTTAAGACCAGGGCTGTTCCAATACACAATGCTGACAGACAAATATTAAGATGGCTTGGTTCAAACACCGATATTGATAGTATCAGAAAGGCAGAAGATCAGCTTAAAAATTATAATGAAGAACTCGAACAGAAGGTTGTCATAAGAACTGAACAACTTCAGGTAGCCAACAAGGAACTTGAAGCATTCAGCTATTCTGTATCACATGATTTGAGGGCGCCTCTGAGAGCAATTCATAGTTTCACAAGTATATTGCGGCAGGATTACGAGAAGGTTCTTGATGAAGAAGGAAACAGGATTTGCAGTATAATTGAAAACAGCTCAATTCACATGGGAAAACTTATTGACGATCTGCTGGCTTTTTCAAGGGTCGGCAGAACCGGGCTGGAACATATTAAGATAAACATGGGGCAACTAGCCAGAGCTGTCTATTCTGAAATGACAATACCTGCAGAACAAAAGAGGATAACTTTTATTGTGGAAAAACTTCCACCAGCATCCGGTGATACTGTTATGATGAGACAGGTATTTACGAACCTTATTTCCAATGCAATTAAATATTCGTCAAAAAAAGAAAATGCGAGAATAGTAATAGGTTCAGAATCTAGTGATAATGAAGTTATTTATTACGTAAAGGATGATGGAGTTGGTTTCGATATGCAGTATTCAAAAAAGCTTTTTGGTGTTTTCCAGAGGCTTCACAGTGAAAAGGAATTTGATGGTAACGGGGTCGGACTTGCTATTGTTCAGCGAATTATACTTCGGCACGATGGAAGGGTATGGGCTGAAGGGGAAAAGGGAATGGGAGCGACATTTTATTTTGCACTTCCCGTTAAACCGGCGCAAAGCAACTGACAAATATTAAAGAGATGTTGAAGTGGCAAACAAGTAAAAATAAATACAAGAAAAAAATGACCGACATGAACGCAGTTGAAATTTTAATCGTTGAGGATGATCCGCGTGATGCTGAACTTACACTAAGGGCATTAAAGAAAAATAACCTGGCAAATAATGTCTTGATAGCCGAGGATGGAGAAGATGCAGTCGACTTTTTCTTTTGCAGGGGAAAATATGAAAGCAGAAGCTTTAATAATCCTCCGAAGGTCGTACTGCTCGATCTTAAGCTTCCTAAAGTCAGCGGACTTGAAGTTCTTAAAGCCGTAAAAGGAGATAAACGTACAACACATATCCCCATTGTTGTAGTCACTTCTTCACGCGAAGAACCTGATATGAAAGAAGCGTACGAACTAGGGGTTAACAGCTATGTAGTGAAACCAGTTGACTTCGATAAGTTCGTCAGCGCCATGAGCAGCCTCGGGTTATACTGGTTACTGGTAAATCAGCCTTTAAGATAAGCTAAAAGTCAAAAGTCAAAAGCTAAAAGTCAAAAGTCAAAAGTCAAAAGTCAAAAGTCAAAAATCAAAAATCAAAAGACTAAGCCTTTAAACCTTTAAACCTTTAAACCTTTAAACCTTTAAGCCTTTAAGCCATTAATAACATGAAACAACCTCT